>Ga0209121_10001285_pt1 | contig 26347 bp, 23 predicted proteins | sample Cruoilmetagenom3_FD_187292 | JGI IMG/M metagenome (GOLD analysis project Ga0209121, IMG submission 187292) | Oil polluted marine microbial communities from Coal Oil Point, Santa Barbara, California, USA - Sample 3 (SPAdes) (version 2) | ecosystem: Environmental > Aquatic > Marine > Oil seeps ...
CACATTTGTAATTAGTTAATTCGTCTTTATTTCTTTTTCTCTTTTCGGCTGATGTCTGAAGTCTGATGTCTGATGTCTACTACTCATTATTCGAGAATTCGTGGTAGTTCTCTCTCAATCTCCCCCTCCCTTCAATTCCCTCCCGCAATGGGGCGGGAAAGTTAAAGGATATTTCTCTTGGTGGAATAAAAGCAAAATATATTTTCCCCTCTCTTAGTGAAATTCGTTATAAATTCGAGAATTCGTGGTGGTTCTCTCATTCCGTGCTTCTTCTCCCCTTCCCGTGGTTTTGAATATTTTATACATTGACATTGTATAATAAATAGAGTTTAATATTTACAAAGGAGGTATAATCATGCAAGTGTGGATATATTGGTTAATCATATCACTAATTTTCTTCATAATCGAAATGCTTGTTCCCTCATTCTTTTTCATGTGGTTTGGAATAGGTGCAATAGGTGGGGCGATTGCCGCATTTTTACATGTCCACATCTATTTACAAATTGCCATTTTTGTTGTAATCTCTGCGATTCTTGCAATTCTATCACAAAAGATTTTCAAAAAATATTTTTTCAAAAATCCCGAAAAGAATATTCAAACAAATGTTGATAAGTTCGTTGGGAAACAACTTATTACTCTGGAAGAAATCAATAATATTAAAGAGACTGGTAAAGTCAAAATCGACGGTGTTTTATGGAAAACAAGAAGTACGGATGATAATATTGTTATAAAGAAAGGTAAAGAGGTAACAGTTAAGAGAGTAAAAGGTGTAACCGTATATGTTAAAGTAAAGGAGGAATAATGGTCGTATTTATAATTATACTCGTAATACTTGGTATTATATTTGTATCCAAAGGTGTATTCATAGTCAATCAAGCACATGTGATTATAATCGAGCGCCTTGGTAAATTTAAAACAGTTGCTTACAGTGGTCTTAATTTTATGGTTCCTTTTGTAGATAATAAACGCCCCTTTCTCATGAGAAGAAGATATACAATAAGAATGGACTTAAGGGAACAGGTTATGGATTTTGAACCTCAACCCGTTATTACAAAAGATAATGTAACAATGCTTATCGATACTGTTGTATATTATCAGATAACAGACCCGACAAAGGCAATGTATGAAATAGCCAATCTTATTCTTGCAATCGAGAAACTTACGGTAACAACACTGAGAAATGTCATAGGAGACCTTACGCTCGATGAAAGTCTTGTTTCAAGAACAAGAATTAACAGTTCGATGCAACAGATACTCGATGAAGCAACCGATAAATGGGGTGTTAAGGTTAATCGTGTCGAGCTTAAGAATATTAATCCTCCTGAAGAGATACAAGAAGCAATGGCAAAACAGATGAAAGCGGAAAGAACAAAAAGGGCAACAATACTTGAGGCGGAAGGGCTTAAAAGAGCTGCTATTCTTAAAGCGGAAGGGGAACAACAAGCAGCTATTAATATTGCTACGGGAGAAAAGGAAGCTAAAATTCTAAGAGCACAGGGAGAAGCTTTAGCCATAAAGAATGTTTATGACGCCATTCATGAAGGTAAACCGACTAATGATCTTATAACAATAAAATATCTTGAAGCTTTGAAAGAAATGGCTAATGGTAAAGGTAACAAGTTATTTATACCTTATGAAGCAAGTGGCATTTTAAGTTCTCTCGGTATGGTAAAAGAATTATTTAATGAACACAAATCAGCTAAAACAAAACAGGATATTAAATAAAAAAGGAAATGATTCAAGACAATAAAAAAAGGGAGCTATAAACTCCCTTTTTTTCTCTTATAACTAAGTTACTATTCTTTCTCCTCTGCCTCATCAGTAACTTCTTCAACAGTCTCATCATCAATATCCTCAGTTGTTTCTTCCATACCCTCTGTACCTTCGGATATTTCCGAACCCTCTTCTTTGAGTTTTGTCTTATATTCACTAATTACAGCCTCTTCTATTTTCTTTCTCATCTCATTATTAATAGGATGAGCAATGTCACGATATGTACCGTCTTTTGCTTTTCTCGAAGGCATCGAAATAAACAAACCGTTACTACCTTCGATAATCTTAAGCCCTCTTACGACAAAACTGTTGTCAAATGTAATATTAGCAAATGCTTTAAGTTTTGGTTCGCTACGAAGTGTGATTCTAATTTCTGTGATCTCCATAATATCTCCTTTTGTAGTTAGTTATTAGAGAACTGCTCTACAGACAACAACATCTGTATTTTGAAACATTAATCTCTTTTTTATTTCTATTGCTTCATTGTAATTCTTAACGATCCCGAATATAGCAGAACCGCTTCCTGTCAATGAAGTACCTAATACTCCATTTTTCAATAATTCACTTTTTATGTATTTCAACTCCCCGTATTTCTCTGTAACAAGTGATTCAAAATCATTCATCAATGCTGCTGCAACTCCATTTATATCCTTATTAACCAAACTATTCCTCATAATATTAATACGATCATTATAATTTGTCAAGTGCTTTTTGTAATTTTTATATGCCCAATCAGTCGCAATATTTATATTTCTAACCTTAACAACTATAAAGTACATATCGAATAAACAATATCGCTCAATGACTTTTTCACCGATTCCTCCCATCTCCACTATTCCTTTTTCAAAAAACAATGGAACATCCGCACCTGTTTTAATCGCGGCCTTTAGCATATCATCCCTATTATAGCCAAATTCTGTTTTACTCAATATCCACTGTCCGATTGCAGCACCATCTCCGCTTGCCCCTCCAAGTCCCGCCTGAACGGGAACATTCTTTTTGAGATGTATATCAAACTCATAATTGAGAGGTTTGATATCATTAAGGTAACTTAACATTTTATAAACCGTATTTCTTGAATCTAAAGGTATTTCAATTTTATTACACTTAATATTAACTCTAAAAACTCTATTTTCTTCATATTTAACAATAATTGTATCTCCGAAATCCGTTTTTGTCATAATCGTTCTTATGTTATGATAATTATCTTCTCTTGTTTCTCCGATTTCAAGATAGAGATTGATTTTAGAAAAAGAATTTAATTTAATACTTTTCACCGATATATTCTCTTAAACTACCTGTTTACTTTAATTGTAATATTCCTTCTACTATTTATGTCTAATATCAGTCATTATATAATTAAATAAATTATCAAAAGCTTCTTTCATTCCCCCGACATACCTTCCTCCGCACTCTGCCATCTCATCACTTCCCCCTCCTCCGCCTTTTATGAATCCGGATACATATTTTGCAATCTTTTTAGCACTTATTCTATTTTTAACATCATTTGAAACCCTGATAACAATATAGGGATTACCTGAAATTACATTCCCAATTAAAATTATATACCGGTTTTTAAGCATCTCTTTCAATATATCCATCAATTTCTTTGCAGTCTCCTTATCTCCAAAATCAAGTATATATGGAATAATAGTAATTTTATCATACATACCCTTATTGTTCAAAACATCGGATAATTTGAATTTTAATATTTTATCCTCGAATTGTTGACTCAAATTCTTTAAATTGATATTTTCATTCAACAGTTTTACAATACTATCTACGATTTTATTTTTCGGAGAAGATAAAATATCCGAAATAGATTCGATTGTTTCTTCATCCTTAAGGGCTTTCTCATAAGCATGAAATCCTGTAATGCATTCAACCCTTCTTATTCCCGAAGCAACGGCAGATTCATTTACTATTCTAAACAACCCTATTTCTCCTGTATTTTTAAGATGTGTTCCTCCACAAAACTCCTTTGAGAAATCTCCTATACTTACAATCCTGACAGTTTCTCCATACTTTTCTCCGAATAATGATATAGCACCTGTCTTTTTTGCCTCATCAATTGGCAATTCATCTATAGAAAGCGGAATATTTTCCAATATCTTCTCATTTACCATCCTTTCTACTTCATATGTTTCTTCCTTTGATAATGAAAGCGGATGTGAGAAATCGAATCTCATTTTGTTATCAGACACAAAAGATCCTTCTTGATTAATATGATCTCCAAGAATCTTTCGGAGAGTAGAATGTAGCAAATGTGTAGCTGTATGATTTCTTGCAATGTCAAACCTCTTTTTTATATCTACTTTTGTATAAACAGATTCATTTTTCAGATCTCCGGACAATTTTCCAATGTGAATATAACCCATTGGGCTTTTTTGCGTGTCTCTAACATCTATATACCAATCACTACCCGATATTCTACCACTATCTCCGACCTGACCACCGGATTCCGCATAAAATGGGGTTTCGGCAAGAACTATATCGATTTCCTTTCCTCTAATCCTATAGGCATAAATTTTCGTCATCCCTTCCAAAGTATCATATCCCGTAAATTTTGATTCCCCTTTTTTAAAATATACCCATTGATATTTCCCCTCTTCTTTAAATTTGGATGATGCCTTTGCCTTTTCTTTCGCTTTAATCAGTTCTTTCTCAAATCCTGCTTTGTCAAGAACCAATCCGTCATCTTCAACAATAACCTTTAGCAAATCCATAGGAAATCCATATGTATCATAAAGTATAAAGAGTGATTTACCATCAAAAACTGTTTTCTTCTTTTTCAACACCTTGTTTTTCATATCTTCATAGTAAAATAATCCTTTCTTTAGGCTTTTGAAAAATTTCTCCTCTTCGGATTTAATTACAATAGAGGTCTGATTATACCTGTCTTTTATCTCAGGATAAATATCTCCCAGAATATCAACCGTAGGAGAAACCAATTTATATAGAATAGGTTCATCCCATCCGAGTTTATTCAATTGTCTTACAGCCCTTCTAAGCAGTCTTCTCAATACATATCCTCTTCCGGCATTAGACGGATAAATACTCTCGGATATTGCCGATACAAGTGCTCTTATATGATCTGCAATAATTCGTATCTCTACAATATTTTCACCATATCTTCTACCTGTTATATTTTGAATTTCTTCGATTATTGGATAAAAAAGATCCGTTTCATAATTCGATTGCTTCCCCTGAACTATCATTGCAAGTCTTTCCAAGCCCATTCCGGTGTCTATTCCACTATTTTTTAACGGTTTTCTTCTCCCGTTAAGTGATTGATCAAATTCCGGAAAAACAAGATTCCATACCTCGATATACCTATTACATCCCGTTAAAACGCTGCAATTTCCGGGCATGTTATCGAATTCCGGTCCAAGATCATAGAATATTTCAGAGGATGGCCCACATGCTCCCTGCCCTCCGGCAGGACCCCAGAAATTATCCTTATCTCCTAATCGATGTATTATATCAGTAGACAAACCCACCTGATCTTTCCATATATTATAAGCATTCACATCTGATTTATGAACACTTACCTGAATTTTTTCCTTATCTATCATAATTATTTCCGTTAAAAATTCCCATGCCCATTTAATTGCATCTTCTTTGAAATAATCTTTAAATGAGAAGTTTCCGAGCATTTCGAAAAATGTATGGTGCCTTATCGTTTTTCCAACATTTTCCAAATCACTTGCTTTTCCACCAACCCTAAGGCATTTCTGACATGATGCAATCCTCTTATTCGGCGGTTTACTAATTCCGGAGAAATATTGTTTAAATTGCACCATACCTGCAACCGTAAAAAGTAAAGTAGGATCCTCCGGGATCAAAGGAGAACTTTTAACAATTGTATGTCCTTTATCTTTGAAATAATCTAAAAACAAATTCCTTAGCTCTTTTCCTGTTTTCATAATGCTCCTTTTCTATTAATAATTTATCTTAGTCAAAACAAATAAAGTTAACTCTATAATTTTTCTATTAAATCGATGTAATCATCTTTTGATATATCCCCTCTTTTGAATGATTCCTCAATTTTCTTAATTTGTTCTTTATGGTGTTTTGAAGATAAATTATTTGTTCTTTTATTATAGATAAGAACAAGAGCAATTAAACCTAATACAAATAATCCAATTATAAACAATAATGTAATCATAACTATCTTATATACTATATTATTAGAATTATATCAAGGAATAAAACAGGAAACGAGAAGATAGGCATAGACATACTTACCACCTTTTCTATAGAAATTCAAATATAATCACCCTCACCTCTAATCCTCTCCCATCAAGGGCGAGGAAGCAAAGGGAGGAAATAGCCACGAATTCATGAATAAATGGGAATAGATATCTGACATCAGACGCCAGATATCAGCCGAGAAAAGGCAGATGTGATAAAGGGTTCAGGTCTCTCAATTACTATTAATATCGTTCTATACTAATTATGACTCAGATAATAGTAATTGAGAGACCTGACCCCAGATTGATAGATTGCTCTTTAAATTCTCTTGTAAAAATATAAATTTATGTTATAATAAATCAAATAATTTTATAGGAGGTATTATGGCTATAGACCTAAATAGTATTCTCTCAAGCAATATTAAAAATATGAAACGCAGTGTAATTCGTGAATTGTTAAAACTTACAAGGAAAAAAGAAATCATCTCATTTGCAGGTGGATTACCAGCCCCCGACACATTCCCAATAGAAGAAATTACTGAAATAACTAATGAAATTTTAAGGGATAATGGAAAAATAGCTTTGCAATACGGAGCGACAGAAGGATATATACCTTTAATAGAGGAACTGATCAAGTTTTTAGCTACTGATGGTGTAAAAGCTGATTTGGATAATGTTATTGTTACAACAGCTTCACAACAGGCACTTGATATCGTTGGGAAAATCTTTATTGATCCGGGTGATGTTGTTATTGTTGAAAGACCTACATATGTTGGTGCCATCAGTGCTTTTAATAGTTATAAATCCAAGATGGTTGGCATTGAGATGGATGATGAAGGTATGCGGATGAACATCCTTTCGGAAAAGCTTATAGAATTAGATAAAGTTGGCACAAAACCCAAATTTATTTATGTAATACCTGATTTTCAGAATCCCGGCGGATATACAATGTCCTTCGAAAGAAGAAAAGAACTGATGGAGATTGCCTCAAAAAACAATCTTCTTATCATCGAAGACAGTCCTTATAGGGCAATCAGGTTTAGAGGAGAAACAATCCCTTCACTACAATCTATGGACAAAGAGAAAAGAGTTATTTCACTATATACCTTTTCGAAGATTCTTTTCCCCGGTATGAGACTCGGGTGGGTAGTAGGACCTGCTGAAATAGTAGATAAATTTGTTGTTGCAAAACAGGCAATGGATCTATGTACTCCACCGTTTAATCAGGCAATTGTTGCAGAATACTTACGAAGAGGTAAGCTCTATGATAATATCTCTTCAACTATAATTGGTTATAAAGCAAAAAACGAATTAATGCTTAATAAACTTGATGAATATATGCCAAAGGGACAAGGTCTAAAATGGACAAAACCCGATGGTGGTTTGTTTCTTTGGCTTACATGTCCTGATAGTGTAAATACCGAAGATATGTTTTATGAAGCGATTAAACAAAATGTCGCTTATGTAACAGGATCTGCTTTCTACGGGGAAAATCCCGAATACAACTCATTAAGGTTGAATTTTTCTTACCCAACTCTTGAGCAAATAGATACCGGAATAATGAGATTGGCAAAGGTTTTAGAAAATAATCTTAAGTAATAACCAATAGGGGTCATACCTTTAAGGTATGACCCCTATTATCTATATCTTTATAAATTTTTCAAACTTATTTTTATACCTTATTATATATAAACCTTTACGAAAATGTTTTATATCGATAGATATATAATCCCCGTTATCCGTCATATTCTTTAATGTTAGCTTTCTTCCGCTAACGCTGTATATGGATATATTATTCACTTTAAAGTTTCCTGCAATAATAAGATTCACATCATTACGGGCAATTCTATTTACGATTTTAAATACTTCAATATTATTTCTTCTTACCGGAATCTTTTCAATTCCGGTAATATCAGAGCTAAATAATTTTATATCATCAAAGTACCAACCCTCATAACCTGTCTCATTATACGATGATATGACAAATTTCAATTTAAAACTATCGCCGGGTGGAACTTTATTTATCAAATATTGTTTTTCAATCCAATTGGAAGTAACACCGGAATATGAATCCAAAATACTCCAATCATTATTTCTACCAATAAAAACAATAGCGAAATCATATCCTGCTTGAAGATTATACCATGTACTATATTTCATTGTCATTTCCCCCGTCGATATAATCCATGGGGAAATTATCGAGTCATTCGCATAATATCCAAGAGAATCACCGGGATAACCAAAATGAAAACTGTAAAAAGGAGAATAATATCTCGTACTCGAAACATGTCCCATACCATACATTTCCCATCCGGGAGGATTTAAATTGCTAACATTTTCATAGAAATTATTCCAGTTATAAATGAAATAAATCGTATCATTATGTTCCGGTATAAACACTTTTAGAATCGAATTCTCATTAACCAATGATGTCGTATCAATGTTTAAATATAGATATATCGAATCTTCAGGATAAAGATTTTCAATTAATATACTATCCGGTGTTACTGTAATTTCATTGTCAACAGGAATAAAATGTAAATATTCCGATTCGATATATCCATTACCTGTATTTTTAACGGTAAGTCCAACTGAAACAGGTATTGTACCGATAGAATAAGATTTTTGACATATTTCGGTTTTTCCCTTAAGAACAACAGAAGGAATCGAATCCTTTAATATTTCCCCATTATATTCGAAATATGTATAAAACAGATAATCATATGGAACTGTATCCGATATACTTATTTCATAATACAGGGTATCAAGCATAGACGGATCTATTTGACTGATAAAGATAAGCGTGTCATTTATAGAAACAAACGAGTCATTACAATTTAAAATGAAATTCAGATTATAAAATGTTGAGTCACTATAATTCTTTACTATTATTGCAATTGTATCCGTTTCACCGGGATTGAAATTGCTATCATTATCATCAACAATATATGAACCGAAATACTGAAGTTCCTTATTGCCGGGAAATAATTTACTGCTATATAAACGAAAATTATTCTTAAACACATTAATATTTAATGTGTCATTTCCCTCTGATAATAAAGGTAATAAAGTCTTTCCCGAAATATCCGTAAATCCTTTTACAATCAGCGAATCAGATTTAAATACAGTTATGATGGCTCCTTCAATTGGTATGTTTTCATCTCTAACTTCTACTTCTATATTATTTAGCCCCGTAGAGATAATAGAATCATAATTCACAATAAAATTCTTAAGTGGCTTTGTTCTCATATATGAACTGGGATCTCCCATTAATACAAGATTATACTCCATCCATCTGTAACAATTTTCCATTGAAGCAGATGGAGCATATTTAAGTCGGGTTAGAGATATAAGTTCACCTATCGTATACTCATCATCATTAAATAAATCCTCAAAAAATGATTTCTGCATTATATCGCTTGCACTGGCACCGGAATAATATCCTATATACCACCCATATCGTGCATTACCGATATAATAACCTCCCCCGTTAGTCGATCTTAAAAAGTGTTCTCCCATACAATCTTTGTCATACGCTGCACTAATACATGAAATTGTATATGTAACATTAGGAATATTATTGACATTATTCAATATATCCGCATCATTATTATGAAAGAAATCCTGCCCGATGCTAAAACCCTGTGTAGAACCATGATTCGAATGAATCAAATAATTAAAACCACCATTCAGGGAATCCATGAATTCCCCTAAATATACATTATTAGTACTATTGTCATATAATACAGATTTCTGGAAATAATCGGGGACATAAGAAAGAATCGTATCAAGACCAACCGAAGCATCCGTATACGGATCAAGTATACCTGCATTTGAAAGTATTTTGCAATTAGGAATCGAATAATCCCCTTTTTCAAATATATATATTTTATTTATGATATCATTCAATTCAGCAATGCTATTAAAGGATAGTCTTCCTATATAAAAATCAGGTAACATATCAATACTATCTTCTATTTCCCCATAAACTAAATTACCATTTGCATTCCAGTTACCGTCAATATCCCCATAATAATAATCAGTAGGTATATTGTTCTGCCATGAACCACCACCACTTTCCATAGCAAAAGCATATCTTGTAGGAATAGTATTAACATCACCTGCAAGAACAATATACAATATACCTGAATCCACTAATGTTTTAATATAATTCCTTATTTTATCCGGATTGTTATTTCCACTATAATTATTGTAAATGAATTGAGTAGTACGAATAATAGGGTTATACCCCTCAATCTTCTTTAATAATAACAATGTGTCCAGTGCATTTTTATAGATATTATCGGTAATATATAAAATACCTTTGTCAGAATTTGCTCTTTCTTTGAAATTACTGATAATATTGAATTCCTCCGGTGATTCGAGCTCTAATGTTTTATAATATATCAATTTATTTTCTTTCGGATAATATCTGAAAGGAGAAAATATTATTTTTGCATATCTTTTACCTCTTATTTTCCCTATACCCTTCATTTCAATCAAATCATCAGGTAAATATCCATCGATGTTATATGAACTATCATTATATAAGAATCCTGTTCCTGTTTTTTTTGAACTTATTGGCAAAGCCCTTTGTGCCGGAAACAATTTTATATTTTTATAAACAATCGAGTCAAGAATATGACACTTAAATGTCCCAGCAAAATCAGCATTATCGGTTCTTATAATAAGATCTCTATAAGGTAATTCAGGTTCTCCATAACCACCAAAAATATGAAATTTTTCAATTCTAATTTTAGTATAATTTTTATAAACACTTAAATTTAATTCACCATTATCTATTATTTCCGTATATGAAAAAATAAAAATTGGTAATAATATGATAAGTAAAATATAGAAACTTATAAATACAATTTTATGCAATATTTATTTCCCCTTTAATAAAAGATAGATAATATCTTGCCGATTGTTTAAGGTCTGCAGATATATCATTTACTCTACTTTTAAAACCGCTATATGCAATTGCGCATATAATAGCAATGCTTATACCCAATACAACACTTACCAACGATTCTGCGACTCCCCTCATAAGAATATTCGTGCTACCTCCGAGAACATTAACAGTTCCCGAGAAAACAGAAATAATACCGATTAATGAACCCAATAAGCCCAACAATGGAGCAATGTAAGTCATTAAACCTATTGCGTCTACACCTCGTTCCATTTTTCTCTTTTCGGTATCGATCGTATTTTCAAGAATCATACTAACGCTTTCCGGAATAGCATCAAAATTGGAAATACCGCTATGTAATACTTTTGAAATTGGAGATTTCATTTGCTCGCAAACATATTTTGCCTGTTCAATATTTCCTTCGTTTAGCAGATTAATCACTGTTTGCATAAATTTATCATTTTTGCCTTTGATTGTATATAATGACCATAATCTTTCTATGATCATACCAAGAGAATAGATAGCAATAAAAATAATAAAATCAATTACCCAACTTGTTTTTATTAAATCAATAATACTTATACCACCAATCATAAATACTCCTTTTCATATTTGAGTTAAATTTTACCAAACCCATATTTTCAATAAATATACAATTAAAAGATCATAAACATACCACATTATAGATTAAACGATATTAGCAATTCCTGCAAGGGAAAAAGGGAGCGTGTCTTAACATTTCATTAAATAGTCCATTAAATCACTCATTTTAGCTTCTGCTATACAAATCGAATAATCAGCTGAACCGTAATAAATAATCAGTCTGTCTTCTTCTTTTTTGTATATTGCACCCGTTGGAAAAACAACAGCATCTGATATTCCTACAAGCTCATATTGCTCCTCTGGTCCGAATACCCACTCATCACTTCGTTTTATTAGCTTCCATGGTTCTTCCAAATCAAGTAAGGCTAATCCTACCCTATAAACTGCTCCTGATGCAGTTATTCTTGCACCATGATAAATAATTAACCACCCTTCATCCGTTTCAATCGGCTGTGTTCCCAATCCAACATGGTGGCAATCCCACCATCCCGGTCTTGTAGGTATTAAAATCTTGTTATCTCCCCAATATTTTAAATCCTGAGAAAATGAAATCCAGATATGTGCTTCTCCCCTAACGATAGGTCTATGGATTAATGCATATAATCCATTAAATTTTCTTGGGAATAGAGATGCATCTTTATCTTCCGGCGGAAGTAAAACACCCTGTCGTTCAAATGAATTAAAATCAGATGTGAGCATTAGTGAAATAACTGGTCCCCCTCTGGAAAATGAAACATAAGAAATAGCAAACTTCCCCATTTCTTTAATATATACAATTCTCGGATCTTCAATCCCCCACATTTCTTCTTGATTATTACAATTGTATGTTAACTCGGGATTAGAGATAATTTTCCATCCTGTAAATCCATCATTACTACTTGCAATACAAAAGCATGAGAATCCTTTTAAGTCTTCGACTCTGGCTAAGAGAATTGTTTTATTTTTATATAAAACTGCACCCGGATTAAAAACTCCGCTTATCTTATATGGCCAGTTTTTTGGGGATAAAATAGGATTCCCCTTATATCTTTTAAACATATCGCCTCCATTTAATTAAAATTTTACCATACCACCAAATTCATTTGAAATAACAATTTGAAAATAATACCTTTTGAAATCCAGATTATTAAAAGCTATACCACCAAAAACCTTTAACATATGAAAATCGAATCCGGCATCGAATGATGATTCAATATTATAATCATATTTGAAATCAGCTCCAATCATAAATGATAAAGGTAATTTCAAGATGCTTTTAATTGTCCATTCTGAGTTTTTCGAACCTAAAATATCTCCTACCTTATAATAGAGTTGGATATACAATTTTTCACAATAGTAGCTATAAAAACCACAGGATAGATCAATGGTTTTCAACTGATACAGATATTCACCATCAATATAAGCATATATAATTCCACTATATTGATCCCTTAATCTATATCCAATACTAAAATCATAGAAATGAAAATAACTTATCTGTTTTTCCATATTTACATTCACAGCCAATCCGATAGGAATTTCCATTAAAAAATTTGAATAGTTCAAATTAATACCCCAGTATGGGTTATTAGATAACACACTTCCGTTGAATAATGAAAATGATTCAAAACCAGAGATATATAAATTTATTCCGGCTACTCCATTCCATTCAGTCGGATAAACAAAAGTAAAATCAGTATGAGCAATATTATTACAATCATGAATATATGAAAGATGTGTTCCTTTATATACTATTTGATATAATCCGAAAGGGTTAGTAGATATATTGTCATTTACAGGAATTAGCATAGATACGCTATTGGCTTCTATTATTATTGGTAGGAATATAAAAATAAAAATAATTTTTTTCATTTATCCACTCTTAAATATTTTCAAATATTCATTCTTAAATTCATTCTTTTTAAGCAAATTAGAAAAAATATAACTTTTTTTCTTTTCTTCGACCTTCTCAAGATGTCTATAGTAGGAACTTGATATATAACCAAAATCATTTCTTCTCAACTTACTATAGTTATTAAGTCGTGTAATCAATCGTGTATTATTATCAAAAAAGGTTATATATTCAATATATGGCACCCCCTTCCTGAATTGCTTACCTTTTTTTCGAAACTCATAAATCACTAAATATGTCATCATTTCTTCATTAACAAGAATTTTAAATATATTTTCTATCTCTATACCAATTATTTCAAATTCAATAAAATATTTAGCTTCCAATTTTATTAAAGAACCGACTAAACAAAGAAATAGATTTTCATTAATCCATTTCTTCTCAATTAATTTGGTATTAGTAATTGTAATATTTTTTGCTTTTTTCTCTTTTTTTCTAAACTTTATTATATATAAAACAAAACCTGATAGGATAAGTATGATTAGTATAGTAACGACAATATGCATAACTAAATATAAATAATTTTTACAGTTTTTGCAACACTATTTTTAATTATCTTTTATCAGTCTTAAGAACTTTCTCTTCCCCACCTTGAGAATCATTTCATTTTTATTCTTAAAATCAATATTGTAATCTACCTTATCAATAATTTTATTGTCAATTCTAACAGCATTTTGTTTTATCATTCTACGCCCATCACTTGAAGAAGAAACAAGTTTATTTTCGGTAAGTATTTTCACTATCCATACACCATTCTCAACCTTAAATGATAAGATATCATCAGGAATCTCTTTCCTCTGAACAACTTTCCTGAAATGCTTTTCACCTTCTAATGCACTTGTCTCATCATAAAATATCTTAATAATCTCTCTTGCCAGATACTCTTTTACGAACTTCGGATTATCGCCACTATCTTTATTTATCTTTTCTTTCACTTCATAAATCTTGCTTTCATTGTAGCCAAGGAGCAAATTGAAATATTCATCTATTACAGAATCAGGAATTGACATTGTTTTCCCATACATCTCTTCCGGGGAATCATTAAATGCGATATAATTACCAAGGCTTTTGCTCATCTTCCGAACACCATCAAGACCCGGGAGAATTGGCATCGTTATTACTATTTGTTGAGCGACATCATACTCTTGTTGCATATGCCTACCGGCTAAAAGATTGAATTTTTGATCCGTCCCTCCGATTTCAATGTCCGCCTTAACAACAACAGAATCATATGCAACAAGAAGAGGATAAAGGAATTCGAGAATACTTATAGGCTGTTGGTTTTTAAACCTTTTTTCAAAATCATCTCTTTCAAGCATTCTTGCTACTGTATATCGTGAAGCTATATCAGCAATATCTCTCAAATTGAGATCTTGTAACCATTCACTATTATTCCTAACAACAGTTTTCTTACAATCAAGTATTTGATAAACTTGTTTCATATATGTTTTTGAATTTTCTATTGTTTGTTCAGTGGTTAGCATCTTTCTTGTTTTATTTCTTCCTGATGGATCTCCAATCTGAGCAGTAAAATCACCAATAATAAATACTATAGTGTGTCCTAAATCCTGCAATTCTTTTAATTTTCTTAAACATACATAATGCCCAAGATGTAAATCAGGAGCCGATGGATCTGCACCATATTTAACAATCAATGATCGATTTGCAGAGAGCTTCTTTCTCAACTCATCTTCTGATATTAATTCTGCCGTACCGTTTTTTATAATATCTACTTGATTCATAATATTTAGTGGCGGCAAAGGGACTCGGACCCCTGACACGTGGATTATGATTCCACTGCTCTACCAACTGAGCTATGCCGCCATTGTTTTAATAACCGTATTGATATCTATAATCTTCTATCTTAGAGTTTTCAAAAATCTCAGAAAACCAATCACTAAAGATTTCCTTTTGTTTTTTAGATTTAACTGATAAAACAAAATCTGTCAAGATATTTTTCATCTTATCCTCTGTAACCTGTGATCTATTTATAAGTTTTATAACGACATAATTGTTATCTATTCTGAAAGGTTTTGATATAACGCCCTTCTTTAGTGCAAAAGCTACACCATTAAATTTAGCATTATAACCTATTCCGGGAATACTGCTATACATTGTTATATCCTTGATTCTATAATAATCACCGCTTTTATTCTTAACTGCTCTGGAAAAACCCCGTCTATTGTTAACATCTTTTACGGCTCCTATCGCTCTGCCTTTTGTAATTGTTTCTGCAATGCCAATTTTTACGGAATCGGCAATTCGATCTTTTACATTATTATATGAGAGAAGGGTAGAATCATCTCTTGCAGTTACAGATACAACTATAAAAGCACTTCCTGCATTAATCGGAAGACTTATATCACCTATTTTAGCATTTTTAAGAAATTCTTTTAATCTGAATACTTTCCCGTAATTACCAATTACAGGCTGATTAATATCAATATGTTCGAATGTATCGATATGCATATTATTATGTTTAGAAATATTTTCAAATCCATCTATTTGAGCTTTTCTAACGAAATTATCAGCATTATCTTTTATATTGAAAATCGTTTCATTAGATGGGACAATTTTTATTAAAATATGTCCGACATTTACACTATCTCTCCTTTTATTATAAACTTTTACAATATGCCATCCATATTTTGTTTTAAATGGTTTACTTATAATACCTTTCCTTTGAGAGAAAATAATCTTTTCGAATTCAGGAACCATCATTCCCTTTTTAAGCCATCCCAATTTACCACCCTCTTTTGCAGAGTTAGGATCTTGAGAAACAGATTTTGCCTTTTCTTCGAAATTATCACTACTCTTCAAACTATTGTAAATTTCCTTTATTTCAGTATAAGCAATATCTCTATCATCTATGCTTGGAGTAACTTGAAATGAAACTACGGATAAATCTATTTTGTTTTTAATAAGAAATTGGTCTTTATTGGCATTATAATAATTAATTCCATCTTCTTCGGAATATTTAATAAATTGAGTATCATTTTCTATTGGGAATAAACCATATTCAATTGATACTTTTTCATAATTCTCAATTAAACCCCTGATTATTTCATTGTCCTGCAAAACGATAAAAGATGCTATATAGTTTTGTAGTTTCTGTTTTGGCACAATATCCTTTAACTGATTAGCATACATATTTACAAACTGTGCATTTCTCGGATCCTGTATTACCGATCTGTATTTATTCATATCAAACTTTCCATCCGTAAAAAGCGATGTATCATTTAAAATATCATTTGGAGGTTGATTCAATATTATACTCATTATTTCTTCATCCGATGTCTTAATGTTTAACTTATTCAACATATTCTGAAATAATACATCAATGATTAATTGATTGAAAACCCTATCAGATACAAGGTTTTTCTGCTCCGGAGTTAATTCTCCATATTGCATTCTCATCTGTTGTAATTGTTGTGAATATATTCTTTCGAAATCAGAAAAGCTCAAATTGGTTCTATTAACCTTCCCGACTATATTTAAATTTGTAACTTTTCCACTTTTTGATGATGCTAAATCCATTCCCCATTGTAGAAATATGAATGCAACAAAGATAAGTATAGCTGCCCAAATGAATACAACCAATCTTTTTCTAATTTTAGGTATAAGCATAATTACTCCTTTTTAAATTATAAAGCGGAGAGGCAGGGATTTGAACCCTGGATAGGATCACTCCTATAACTGCTTAGCAGGCAGCTGCCTTCAGCCACTCGGCCACCTCTCCAAACCTATTTTCAAAAACGGAGGGCGAGGGACTCGAACCCCCATGGGCGTAAACCCGGCGGTTTTCAAGACCGCTGCCTTACCATTAGGACTAGCCCTCCAAACCTCTGCAATATATCATTTAATAATCTGTATGTCAAGATATTGAAAAATAAAATAGGAATAGTGAATTGGGAATAGATGTATGGGAATACAAACGCATTAGAGAGCGTAAATTGTAAACCGTAAACCGTAAATCGAAAATTCTGGTAATTGTAGGGGCAGACCCCTGTGTCTGCCCTAATACATTTCGTGAAATCTATTTTTAATTCCCTATTTATCCCCTTTTCGGCTGATGTCTGGCGTCTGTCGTCTGATGTCTATTCCTTATTATTCGTGTAATTAGTCTTCAATTCCTTTTCCGTGTTTAATTTCCTCTTTTCCCCCCTCTCGGCTGATGTCTGGCGTCTGATGTCTGATGTCTATTCCTCATTATTCGTGAAATAAAGTTTAAAATTTATCTCCTCCCCTTGGTTATTTCTTTCGTGTAATTAAAGCAAAAAATTATTCCCTCCGCTTCGTGTAATTCGTTATAAATTCGAGAATTCGTGGTGGATCTCCCTCAATCTCCCCCTCCCTTCTGTTCCCTCCCGCCTGTGAGGGAAAGTTAAATATGGTAGATATTTCCCAATATTTTTTCATCGCGCTCTGTCACCTCCTTTTTCTGTCATGCTGGACTTGATTCAGCATCTCATACCAGATCCTGAAATAAATTCAGGATGACAGCACTCTTTATTATTTAATTCGTAATTATTCCTCCTTTTACTTCCTCGCCCTTGATGGGAGAGGATTGAGGTGAGGGTGATTGTATTCCTTTTCTCTTTTCGGCTGATGTCTGGCGTCTGATGTCTGATGTTTATTATCCATTATTCGTGTAATTCGTTTTTATTTTTCTCTCTCTTTAATATTCCCTTTGCCTTTTCCCAAAATCCCTCCATTTCATCTATTTTTACATCTTTAAATGTTTTCCCTTCCATTTTCAACATATCTTCCATCAAATTAAATCGCTTTATAAACTTATCATTCCCTCTTTTGAGAGCAGTTTCCGCATCGACTCCTATAAAATTCCCGAGATGAGAAGCAATAAATAAAATGTCCCCCAACTCCTCTTCCCTGTTCTCATCAGTATCCGCTGATTTCAGTTCGTCAATCTCCTCATGCATTTTGGAGTATGCCCCTTCAATTGTTTCCCAATCAAACCCCACTCTTTTAGCTACAATCTGAACTTTCTTTGCATACATTAGAGCTGGCAAAAATTTATTTACACAATCCATTAAATGCTCTGTTTTCTTTTCACTGTTTTTAATATTGTTCCATTTTATTATAACCTCATCTGCATTCTTAACCTTAGTATTACCAAATACATGCGGATGTCTTCTGATCAACTTATTATATAAGTTTTTTAAAACATCTTCCATTTTAAAATAACCTTTCTCCTCTGCAATTACTACCTGTAATAAATATTGAAGCAAAAAATCTCCAAGTTCATCCTTTTTTGCTTCAATATCATTATTATCTATTGCATTAACAAGTTCATAAGATTCTTCAATAATATATGGAACGAGAGATTTCTCAGTCTGTTTTTTATCCCATGGACATTCTTCCCTTAATTTTTTCACAATATCGGTTAATTTATTGAACATTACTTATCTCCTTCGAATTCATCTAAAAACTCTCTGGCAAATATACTGTATCTATCCTCTTCAATCGCTTTTCTTATCTCTTTCATAACACTCATATAGAAGTAAATATTGTGATATGTTGCAAGATTAGCAGCAAGAATTTCTTCTACATTAAACAGATGCCTTAAATATGATCTTGAGAAATTTCGGCAAACATAGCAATCACATTTGTCGTCGATTGGTTTCAAATCATCTTTATATCTGCCGTTTTTTACAACTAATTTCCCCGAATGTGTAATAACCGTCCCATTTCTTGCAAGTCTTGTAGGCAACACACAATCGAATAGATCTACGCCTACTCCGACTGAGTAAATCACATCATCAATATGACCAACTCCCATTAAATACCTTATTTTGTCATTAGGTAAAAGATTAGATGTGTAGGAAGCAATATCTCTAATAATTGACTTAGGTTCCCCAACGGCAACACCACCAATGGCATATCCGTCAAATTCTAAATTAACGGTTTCTATGGTAGAATATTTCCTTAAATCTTCAAAAACCCCTCCTTGAATTATCCCGAATAGAAGTTGTTCTTTATTATACGGATTTTTAATATTACAAAAATGCTTTTTGGCTCTTTTTGCCCATTTTAAAGTTCTTTCAGTGGAGCTTTTTGTATATCCATAACTTGACGGGTACGGTATACATTCATCAAATATCATTGCTATATCCGAACCTATCGTTCGTTCTATTTCCATTACTCTCTCAGGTGTGAATTTGTGATAACTTCCATCTGTATGAGATCTAAATACAACACCTTCTTCATCAATGCTTCTTAAATCTGCAAGGGAAAAAACCTGAAAACCACCGCTATCTGTGAGTATCAACTTATCCCAATTCATAAATTTATGTAACCCACCTGCATTATTTAGTATATCCATTCCCGGTTTCAGGAAAAGGTGATATGTATTGGAAACAATTATATCTACTCCTGCTTCAAGTAAATTTTTAGGACTTTGTGTTTTAACGGTACCTTGTGTTCCTACGGGCATAAAGGCCGGTGTTTTAATCTTTACACCATTTATCTTCATTTCACCAAGTCTTGCTTTGGTATTATTATCTGTTTTTATTACATTAAAATTATTCATGATTTATCACCATCATTGCATCCCCGTAACTAAAAAATCTATATCTGTTTTCAACTGCTTTCTTATATGAACTAAGGATTAGCTCCGTCCCCCCAAAAGCACATACTAACATAAGCAAAGTTGATTTTGGGAAATGAAAATTCGTAATTAGATTATCAATCAGTTTAAAATCGTATGGAGGATATATAAAAATATCGGTTTCCCCCTCTCCTTCAATAAGCTTATTGTTTATAACAGCTGATTCAAGAGCCCTGACTGTGGTAGTTCCAATAGCAAAAATTCTTCTCCCGTCCTCCTTTGCCTTATTAACTATATTTGCTGTTTGCTTAAACACTTTATAATATTCCATATGCATATTATGATCCTCGATTAATTTGGTCTTTACGGGTCTGAATGTTCCTATCCCGACATGAAGAAGAATATTTGTAATTATAACCCCCTTTGATTCCAATTCGTTTATCAATCTACTTGTAAAATGTAAACTTGCTGTAGGAGCTGCACATGAACCCTTGATTTTTGCAAAAACCGATTGATATCGTTCTTTGTCAATATCCTCTGATTCCCTTTTTAGATATGGTGGGATCGGTGTTTTACCATAGCTTTGAATCATACTATATATTTCAGGCATATTCAACAGTTTTATAATCCTAAGACCCTCATTATCTCTCTTTATTATCTCAATTTCATATTCTCCGACAATAATTCTATCCCCGATTTTGGCTTTTCTTCCTGGATTAATCATTACTTCAGCTGTTATATCATCCAAAATTTTACTTATTAGAATTTCAATTTTCCCCCCCGTTATTTTTTTCACTCCGATAATTCTAGCCGGAATCACCTTGGTTATATTAAAAACAATGACATCTCCTCTCCTGAAATAATCAATAATATTCTTGAATTTTTTCTCTTCTATTTTTTTACTTCCGTTGTGTATAACCATAAGATTGGATTCATCTCTTCTTTCTACGGGATATTTAGCAATTAGAGACGGATTAAATGGGTAATTAAAATCGTCTGTTTTCATCCATTATTTTAAAAATAAATTCACAATAAGCGTTAAAAGAACAGATATGATTATTGCAGATATAATCGGAATTATTATTATAAAATTATCTTTCTTTACTGTAATGTTTCCCGGCAAATGAAATTTCGGGATAAATGCAACTACCAAACCGATGATCAGGAAAATAATCCCTATTAATAATAAAAACTTACCAATCTCACTCAAAATAATTCCTCCTGTTTCTTAATAATATCTTTACTCACACCAATGTGTCTGTATGCAAGTTCCGTAGCTTCTCTTCCTCTCGAAGTCCTCTTTAAGAAACCTTTTATCATTAGGTACGGTTCATATACATCCTCTATTGTATCCTGCTCCTCTCCAATAGAAGCTGCAATTGTTTTCAAGCCAACAGGTCCGCCATTATACTTTTTGATTATTGACATTAATATTTCTCTATCTACTTCATCAAGCCCCTCCTTATCAATTCTAAGCATCTTGAGCGCATGTTCGGAAATCCCTTTTTCAATTATCTCATTTCCCTTTATCGTGGCGTAATCTCTTACCCTTCTTAATAATCTATTTGCAATCCTCGGCGTTCCTCTGGATCGCTCTGCAATAATTCCTAATCCTTCTTTTTGGAATTCAACCTGTAAAATATTTGCAGATCGAATTAAAATATTCATAATATCCTCCACATTATAGTAACTTATCCTTGACTCAAATCCAAATCTTGAACGCATAGGTGATGAGAGCAGACCTGTTCTTGTAGTTGCTCCGACTAATGTAAACGGTTGAAGAGGGATTCTAACGGACTTTGCTCCGGGTCCGTTATCGATCATTATATCCAGCATAAAATTCTCCATAGCAGGATAAAGATATTCTTCAACGGTTGTATTCATTCTGTGAATTTCATCAATGAACAGAATATCACCTTTTTTTAAATTTGTAAGTAATCCTGCGAGATCTGCAGGTTTATTAAGGATCGGGCCACTTGTAATTTTTATGTTAACATCAAGTTCATTCGCAATAATATATGCAAGTGTTGTTTTCCCAAGCCCCGGAGGACCAAATAAAAGTATATGATCAAGTGATTCTTTCCTTTTTTTTGCTGCTTGTATAAAAACAGAAAGATTTGATTTTAATCTCTCCTGCCCGATAAAATCATTAAAACATTTAGGTCTTAATGCATTATCAAATTCAATCTCATCTTTGGACCTGTTAGGTGTAAATATCCGCTCTATCATTTCACCTTTCCTTTAAAACCTTTCTAATTATCTCCTCAATAGAAAGATCACTTTCCAATTTTAGTATATTTGATATTTTAATTTCAATATCGTTTCTCCTAAAACCTAACTGTATCAATGCTTTACATGCATCATTGAATTTATTATCTCTAATAGGTGTAAATATCGTTTGTTTAATATTTAATTTATTCTTAAGTTCAACATAAAGACGCTCTGCCGTTCTTTTCCCGATGCCTTTAATCTTTGAAAGTTGTTCGATATTTCCATTAGATACATTCTCCATAATCTCGTCAGGAGAAAATCCACTTAACATAGAAAGAGCTGTCCTGGGACCTATTCCTGAAATAGATATAAGATCATCGAACATTTGTCTTTCCTTTTCATTCATAAATCCGAAAAGATCGATTTTATCCTGCCTTATCATTAATTTCGTAAGCAGGGTAACTATTGAATCAATCTTCGGGAGAGATGAAGAGGTAAAAACAGATATATTTAATATATAGCCGACACCTCCCACATCGATAACACATGATAAAGGTGCTTTATATATTAATTTTCCTGTAATTCTATCAATCATAATTCATCAAACATCCAAGAGCAATTGCACAAGCATCGGATATATCTAACTCTTTTTCCGGCAAAGATATATTGAGAAATTTCTCTACCATATACTTTACAGACAACTTTGATGCATTACCCTTCCCCGTTATGATTTTTTTGATTTTTCTTGGAGCAAATTCCTCAATATCCACACCGTTAATAGAAGCAGCGATAATAGCTGCCGCACGGGCTTGTCCGAGTTTTAACAACGATTGATAATTTTTCCCTGAATAAATAGTCTCAATTGCAACCAAATCCGGAGACTGATCTTTAACCAAAGTATCTATACTTTTAAATATTTCCATTAATCTTTTTGCCGGGGATTCTTTAATATTTGTTTTTATAAGACCATACTCCACTACTAAAATTTTATTTTCTATCTTTTTAATAACTGCATAACCGGTTTTTCTAAAACCTGGGTCTATACCTAAAACTTTCACTATTTATTTAATATTTTCTCCATTATATCATCAGGAATATCAAAATTGGAATATGTATTTTGAACATCATCAAGATCATCAAGAGAATGCATTAATTTCAAAACAGATTCAGCTTGTTTCTCATTAAGTTTAACTGTGGTTTGCGGTATTTTTGTTAGTTCTACGGAATCATATTTAATATTACTTTCATCCAATGCATTTTTTACATTATAAAGATTATGAGAATCAGTAGAAACAACTATTAAATTATCCTCTTTTGTCATATCTTCCGCACCTGCTTCTAAGATTATTTCCATTAATTTATCTTCATCCTTTCCTTCCGATTCAGGTAATGTAATAATGCCTTTTGAATCAAACATCCAGTTTACAGATCCCAATGCACCGAGATTTCCATGATATTTATCAAAGACATGTCTTATCTCTGCTGTTGCTCTATTTTTATTATCCGTAACTATTTCAACAATTATCGCTACACCATGTGGTCCATATCCCTCATATGTAATTTCTTCATACAAAACTCCAGGCAATTCCCCCGTGCCTTTCTTTATAGCTCTGTCTATATTATCCGATGGCATATTTGCACTCTTTGCCGATTGAATAGCATTTCTAAGTCTTGAATTCGAATCCGGATCACCACCACCTTCTCTAGCAGCCATTGTTAGTTCTTTTATCAACTTTGTGAATACTTTTCCTCTCTTATCATCTTCTTTTGCTTTCTTATGTTTTATGGAACTCCACTTGCTATGACCTGACATTTACACCTCCTGAAAATTTGGTGATTCTCTATAATTTTAATTGATATTATCATTTTATCTACTGTTTTGCAAGTTGATTATATAATGTGATGATATATAGGCATATGTTAGTAATAAATTTTAAGTTACAATCTCGTAAATCGTTAATCGTAAACTGCAAATTCGGGAAATTGCCATTGCGAGAAAAGCAATCTGGGGTCAGGTCTCTCAATTACTATTACTATTGAGAGACCTGACCCCTTTATTACTTAACACCGGAAAACACAAAGACTTAATCCTTTAAACTCTTAATAAATTTTAATCTATTTTCAATTTTCTTTATATTGGGAATCTGATCCAACTGCCTGTAAATTTCTAAAGATTTTTTGTATTTTTCTTTTGCATCGACCATATCAAAGGACTCAAGTGCCATAGCATAACAATACAAAATATCTCCCTTTACAATAATGGAATAGTCTTCCGAATCAATTGCCTTCTCAATTCCTTTAATTACATCTATCTCCTTACCTGTTTTTATCATATACAACCAATTTGATATGTAATACTTATAATAATCATCATTTTTCTTTGTGAATTTTATCAATTCTTTAGCTTTAATAAGAAAAAATATTGCTTTATCAAGTTGATTCATCTCTCTATATATATCCGCTATAAGAATATTGGCAAGATAGATACCGTATTTATCTATATTCTCATAATTAGAGGACAAACAGTTCAATGCAACTATTTTAGCTTTTTTAAGGTTCCCCTCTTGTAAATACGCCAAAGCACTTCCGTAAAGAGTCATTGCTCTCCCTAAAATGTCACCACTAATCGCTTTTAATCCGATAGAAAGATTATAATATCTATGTGCCTTTTTAAACTCGCCCTGATTTCTCATTATATCCGCCATCATATTATAACTTTTAGATTGTAAATATATAAAATCATCGAACATCAATCTCTTCTTTTCAATCCCCACCAATAGGTCTTCATTTGCTAATAAATATTCCCCTCTTTTTACCTCTTCAAACATCATTTCCAGATCATTAACAATTGAATATGCTTTATCGAAATCATATTTCCTCGAATAATATAGAAGTAAACTAAAATATGTTCTGATTATTTCAATAAGCGGAACATTTGCCTCTTCCTTTTTGATATTTATAAAATTTTCATATAATGCATTAACATTACCCATATAATAATTGGAAAATGCGATTTCATTCATTATCCTGTAGCGGTATTCTCCCTTATAAGACAATGCTTTTTCAAGGTATGATATGGCTTCAATCGGTTTCCAAAGAGCATTTAAAATATTTCCGAGTCTAAATAAAATTACCTCCTTCCATTTGTCGGTTTTACATTTAGATAACGCTTTTATATAATATTCATATGCCTTTTGCGGGTATAATCTTCTCAGGTATTCTCCATTACAGAAATCAAAAACACCCCTTTTAAATAATTTTACGAAACTTTTAACTATTATCCCGTCAAAAAATATACCGGAATTTTTCTCTATGTAACTCACTGTTTCCTCATCAGTATATACCCCTTTTCTATATACCCTATGGGAAGTCATAGCATCGAATACATCCGAAACCGTAATAATTTTTGAGAGGAAAGGTATCATTTCACCCTCTAATTTGTCAGGATATCCTTGTCCGGACAAGCGTTCATGATGTGATCTTATAGCACTAAGTACAGGTTCAAGAGCTGGATGTTTCCCTAACAATTGTTCCGAATAAATCGAGTGCCTTTCTATCTCATTTCGTTCTGCCGGGGAAAGGGGACCTGGCTTTTTCAATATATTATCAGGTATCTTTAATTTACCTATATCATGCAATTTTGCAGCTAATGACAAAACTGCCATATCTTTCGTAGATAATCGAAGATCTTTACCTATTTCTACGGAAAACAATCTGACTCGCTCTGAATGACCTTCCGTATACGGATCTTTTGCATCGATTATTTCGGAAAGCATTTGTGTGTTTATGAAGAATAATTCTCGTGCAGTATTTAAATCATCCTTTATTCGTAAATTGTCTACTATTTGTTTTTCTCTATCTTCCATCTACTAATTCCTTATTAAAGTATCAAAACGGATATTAATAATCTATATTTAAGAATATTGAATATTTAAGTGCTTGTCAACTATATATTATTTTTGTTAGTAGATAGGCATAGACATATATCAGTTGCAAATTACAAGAGCCAATAGTATTCCCCCTCCCTTCAATTCCCTCCCGCCAGTGGGAGGGAAAGTTATATATGGTAGATATTTCCCAATATTTTTTCATCGCGCTCTGTCACCTCCTTTTTCTGTCATGCTGGACTTGGTTCAGCATCTCATAACAGATCCTGAAATAATACTGAATCAAGTTCAGCACAGGACCCAGGATGA
>Ga0209121_10001286_pt1 | contig 26343 bp, 27 predicted proteins | sample Cruoilmetagenom3_FD_187292 | JGI IMG/M metagenome (GOLD analysis project Ga0209121, IMG submission 187292) | Oil polluted marine microbial communities from Coal Oil Point, Santa Barbara, California, USA - Sample 3 (SPAdes) (version 2) | ecosystem: Environmental > Aquatic > Marine > Oil seeps ...
AAATCCATGATCAGCCCTTCGCGCTGGCGGTCCTCGGGCACATGGGCAATGCCGTGCGCGCGGCGCGACCTGCCATCGCTATGGCGCCCCGTCAGATCAATCGATTGGCCGTTCACACGCACCTGCCCAGTGGCAGATCTATAGCCGCCCAGCACTTCCAGCAGTTCTGACTGGCCATTGCCCGCCACACCGGCCAGCCCCAGGATTTCGCCAGCGCGCACCCTCAGGTCAATCCCCTTCAAACGCTGCACGCCTTGGCTGTCTGTCACGCTCAGCCCTTGGATTTCAAGCACAGTTTCACCCGGTATGGCGGGGGTTTTATCCACCTGTAACAACACCTTACGACCCACCATCAGTTCGGCCAGATGTTCGGGGCTGGTTTGTGACGTGTTCACGGTCGCTGTCATTTCGCCTTGGCGCATAACCGAAACCGTATCGGTGATCTCCATAATTTCACGCAGTTTATGGGTGATCAGGATGATGGTTTTACCTTCATCCCGCAGCCGGTCCAGGATGCGAAACAGCTGGTCGGCTTCGGCCGGTGTCAGCACGCCCGTCGGCTCATCCAGGATCAGGATATCTGCCCGACGATAGAGAGCCTTGAGGATTTCCACCCGCTGCTGCATCCCCACGCCGATGTCCTGAATAAGCGCGTCGGGGTCCACATGCAGCTCATACTCATCGGCCAATTGCGTCAACGCACGGCGCGCTTTGGTCAGGCTGGGTTTCAGCAATCCACCGTCTTCGGCCCCAAGCACGACATTTTCCAAGACAGAGAAGTTCTCAACCAGTTTGAAATGCTGGAACACCATGCCAATGCCCGCAGCAATAGCCGCTTGGCTATCCGGGATTTTCACCGGCCTGCCGGAGATGAAAACCTCACCCCGGTCCGCCTTGTAGAACCCATAAAGAATGGACATCAAAGTGGATTTTCCGGCGCCATTTTCGCCAATAATCCCGTGGATCGTGCCGGGCATCACCCGGATTGAGATGTCTTTATTGGCCTGCACCGGGCCAAAGGCTTTGGAGATGCCCTTCAGCTCAATCGCGGGCGTCTGGTTCATTGCGCCCCGTTGCCCACAAAGCCAACAAGGCGGGTCAGTTTGCCGTGCGCGTCTGCCCCGGCAATCATACTTGCTTTTGTTGCTTTGTCGGATTCACCCCAAGCATCAAAACAACGTTTCACCATATCCGACACATGCTTCCCCCCTGTTGTCCGGGCCGCCTAGAGGCAGCCCGGTTAATGTTTCAGAACAAAGGCTTATTCAGCCGGGCAGCTGTTGTCGGACATGTAATCATGCACAACCAACTCACCCGAAGCGATCTGAGCCGACGCCGCATCTACCGCCGCTTTCATATCATCCCCAACAAGGGCGGCGTTATGTTCGTCCATCGCATAGGCGATACCGCCATTTGACAGACCCATGATATTAAACCCTGTTTCCAGATCCGCGCCGGCGCTCATCGCCTCGTAAACGGCGTTGTCCACACGTTTGACCATTGAGGTCAGCACCATACCCGAATGCATATAGTTTTGGTTGCTATCCACGCCGATCGACAGGATTTTTTCATCAGCGGCAGTTTGCAACACGCCCACGCCCGTACCCCCGGCAGCGGCATAGATCACATCCGCCCCCTGGCTGATCTGCGCCTTGGTCAGCTCGGACCCTTTGACCGGGTCATTCCAGGCCGCTGGCGTTGTGCCGGTCATGTTCTGGATCACTGTGGCATCCGCATTGGCCGCCTTGGCGCCTTGCACATACCCACAGGCAAATTTGCGGATCAGCGGGATATCCATACCGCCAATAAAGCCCACGGTGCCGGATTCGGATGCCATCGCAGCCATCATCCCAACCAGATAGCTGCCTTCGTGCTCATTAAACACGACCGAGCGCACATTGGGCTGTTCCACCACCATATCAATGATCGCAAACTTGGTGTCCGGGTAATCCGGGGCCACTTCAGCCAGTGCATCACCAAAGGCAAAGCCGGTCATCACAATGGGGTTGTTGCCGTTCTCGGCGAACCGGCGCAGCGCTTGTTCGCGTTGTGCTTCAGATTGCAATTCAACTTCGTTGTAGCTGCCGCCGGTTTCCTCGGCCCAGCGTTGCGCGCCGGCATGTGCACTTTCGTTGAAGGATTTGTCGAACTTGCCACCAAGGTCAAAAATCAGGGCCGGGTCAGCCATCGCCGCTCCAGCGCTCAGCGCCAGAACGGCCACGCTTGTGGTAAGTGATTTGAAATAGGTCATGAAGCATCTCCCAATTGGTTCAGCGTCTGATCACCGGCATTCCTTGCCCGCGCCGCGCTTTGATTGGGATCAAGTAAGCATCCACCCAAGGCCGATGGTCAATAGGATTGTCCCGGATAGCAGGCACAATCTGCTGCTTTTTGCCGGGCATCACGCATGATTGACCTTCACGCCAACTGCTTTTTCAGCACCAGCGCATCACTCAGACTTCCATCTGCTTTGCGGTAATATCCCGGCCGTCGGGCGATTTCCTGAAAACCCGCCTGAAGGTAAAGCCCATTCGCCGCATGGTTATCCTGCGCCACTTCCAGAAAAATATGGCATGCACCTTGTGATTTGGCCTCCGCCTCAAAAAGGGTCAGCATGTGGCGGCCAATGCCCCGTCTGCGGGCAGTCGGATCTGTGGCAATGGTCAACAATTCGGCCTCATCCGCGCTGACCCGACCCAGTGCAAACCCACCCTGTGCAAACCCGCCAGTTGCATGAATTGCAAAAACTCCATTGCTTTGCAACAGATCAGAAAACTCAGCCTCCGACCACGCCCGCCCCTGCCCTGCAAAGGCACGGGCATGCAGTTCTGCCATCGCCTTGGGCGTCATTCCAGGATCACCGGCGGTGCATCACGCGCCGGGGCAGCATCGGCAGGTTTCAGATAAAGCGGGGCGGGCGCGGGGCCATCAACCGGGGCTGTCTGCGCAAGTCTGGCAATTGAGCCCACCAATACACCGGCGTCATTCAGCCATTCCGCGCCCTCGGGCACATCCTCAAGCGGCAAAATCTTTGGGGTAGCCTGCCCTGTCTGCACATAAGCAGTCTCTCGCGGGCCAGCGACCGCTGCGGCATCTATGGTCGAAAATCCGCGCAAAGCGTCCAAGGTTGAGACACCTACTGCCGGAACTCCAAGGCCCAGCGCCAATCCGCGCGCCAATGAAACTGAAATTCGAATGCCGGTGAAATTACCCGGTCCAATGCCAACGCCAATTCGGCCAATCGCGCTCAGGGCCACACCTTCACCGTCCAGTAACTCCTGCACAAGCGGCATCAAGCGTTCCGCCTGGCCACGTCCCATGTCCTCAACCTGCGCAATGATGCGACCCCCCCAAAGCAAAGCGACCGCGCAATGCGCGGCCGATGTATCAAAGGCCAGAACTGGTGTGTCAGACACCAACAGGACGCACCTCGGTCACTTCGGGAATATAGTGGCGCAGCAAGTTTTCGATGCCCATTTTCAACGTGATGGTCGACGACGGACACCCCGCACAAGCGCCCTGCATATGCAAGTAGACAACGCCGCGTTCAAACCCGTGGAAGGTGATATCGCCACCATCCTGCGCCACTGCCGGGCGCACGCGGGTATCAAGCAATTCTTTGATTTGATTTACAATTTCACCATCTTCACCGGAATGTTCAGCATGGCCCGAAGGTGCCGCGCTTTCTCCCAGAATCACCGGCTTACCCGATTGGAAATGCTCCATGATCGAACCCAGAATTGCCGGTTTCATGTGATCCCATTCGGCATCTTCGGCCTTTGTCACAGTCACAAAATCATGGCCAAAGAATACACCATTCACGCCGTGTACTTTGAAAATCCGATCTGCAAGCGGTGATTTCTCAGCCCCCTCGGCGGTAGGAAAATCAGCAGTTCCCGCCTCAAGCACAGTCTGACCTGGCAGAAATTTCAACGTCGCCGGATTGGGAGTAGATTCGGTCTGAATAAACATAGCTGTGCCCCTTTCGCTCTATCTTAAAGGATATGCGCCTGGTGTGGGTCCAAGTCAAGGTTTAGAATGGTTCTAAACTGGCTCAGGTTATGGCTTCCAGCCGCTCTTTACCCAGATCACCGGGCACAATAGTTACCGGAATCGGCAATGTGCCCGAATTCTTGGTCAACTGTGTCACCAGCGGCCCAGGCCCTTTACGCCCCGTGCCCGCACCCAGCACCAACACGCCAATCTCGGGATCATCAATCACCTGTGCCATGATCTCATCCACCGGCTCACCTTCCCGGATCACCAGCTCGGGGTCCACGCCCTGCCGGTCGCGCATCCATTTGGCAAATACTTCAAAATGCACCTGAATACGCTCACGCGCTTCTTCTCGCATCAGATCCCCGACACCAATCCAGTGGTTAAATTCTTCCGGCGCGATCACCGCCAAAATCTCAACACCCGCTTGCGTATGTGCCGCCCGCATTGCCGCAAACCGCATCGCATTCAGACATTCCGTACTGTCATCCAGCACGACCAGAAACTTGCGCATGGCTCTCTCTCCCTCAGCACCACATCATGCCGCCCTTTGACCTGCGGGGCAAGCCGGTGCGCCATCCCATTCACTTTTCAATAAATACTTAACTCAAACCGCAGCAACGCGCGATTCCACCTGAGTTACGCATCACCCCTCCACTGGCCTCCAAGGAGGCCGCCCTTTGCGGGTGACGAGATATCAGGCGTGCGCGCCTTGCGCACTCAATCAGATCAAACCGGCATCAGCGCCCAATAATCCAGGTCAAGTAAAACTTGCGGCAAATAACGCCCGTCCTCGCCCTTTAACTCAAACGGCGCGCCGCCCTTGGTGGCCACCAACCGCAATCGGATGGCACCAACGCCGGGGGCAGATGTTTCGGCCTTATCCAACACTTCAGACCAGGCTTTGATCGTGTCGCCTGAATAACAGGGGTTTGCATGAGTGCCACCATTCAGGCCCGCCACGATCTGAGCATTAGCCAGGCCATTAAAGCTCAGTGCGCGCGCCATGGAAATCACATGCCCACCGTAAATCAACCGCTGGCCATCCTCGCGCAAAGTGGCATCGAAATGCACTTTGGCGGTGTTTTGCCACAGGCGTGTGGCCATCATATGCTCGGCTTCTTCAACCGTCACACCATCCACATGGTCGATCACTTCGCCAATGTCATAATCGCCCCAGCGATGCGGCTCTCCGGCCAGCGTGAAATCATAATTGGTAAAATCAAGCCCATCCGGGATCACCAGATCACTGGCCTCGACAGCCGGTGCCAGTTGCGGGATCACCGTTTCTGGTGCTGCGCTTTCAACATCGCGTTTGCGCACCATTGCCCAGCGCACATATTCCAGCACCACCTCATCGCGTTGGTTAAATCCGCGGGTCCGCACCCAGACCACACCGGATTTACCGTTGGAATTCTGCTTGACCCCGATCACCTCAGAGGTTGAGCGGATCGTATCACCCGCATAGACCGGCTTTAGCCAACGCCCTTGCGCATAGCCCAGATTGGCCAGCGCATTCAGCGAGATATCCGGCACAGTTTTGCCAAACACCACATGGAACGCGGCGATGTCATCCAGGGGGCTGCCACTCAGGCCACACCCGCGCGCAAATTCATCGGATGAATACAGCGCATGACGCGCCGGATAGAGCGCATGATACAAGGCGCGCTCTGCGCCCGATACGGTGCGCGGCACCGCGTGGTGGATCATTTCACCCACGGTGTAATCTTCAAAAAAGCGGCCCGGATTGGTCTTTGCCATGCTCAGTGCTCTCCCAGCTTGGTGTCAGATGTGTAGATGCCGTCTGCCTCTTTCACGACGGCCTGCCCACAGCGCATCACGCCGTTAGCCGCATCAAATGCATAGGTCGGGTCGCCGTGCAGCACCCAACCTTTGTTCAGCGCGTCGCTCACCTTGTGACAAAAGGCCGATGTGTCATCTTCGCTCAGAAATCGGTATAGCTTCATCTTCTGTGCCTCATCCAAACGTCGGATACCCAAGGGCATAGTGAATGCCCACAATGACGATGTATATGATTGCTGCGATGATCGCCGCCTTAATTTCTTTGGCTTTGTCCACCGGTGCGGATGGTGTCCAATCCGGCTCGGCTCGGTTGATCACGATCACTTCAATCACCGCCCAGGCCAGCAGCCCGCCAAAGAGCACAAACGACGGCACGTCGCCATTGACCAACAGATGCGCCGCGGCCCAGACCTTGACCCCAATCAGCATTGGGTGCCGCATCCGTCGCGCCAGCGCGGTTTTGGCTCCTGCGGCGGCAAACAGGTAAACCGACAGCAGCATCAACAGGTTATTGACCCCAACCATGGCCGGGCTGCGCCCCCAAAGTACCGCACCATCCGCCATACGATACCCGATCACCATCAGCGCAAGACCGACAAACAACGCCAGCGCAATCGGCCCCCGCCCCTTGTCGCCCATCGCGGCACGGCGCTCGGGTGCGATACGTTTAAACAGATGCGCGCCCACCCACAGGATCAGGCCTAAGATCAAAAGGGACATGGTGTTTACTCCTCCGCCATTTCGGCCACAGCACGGGATTTGGCCAGTATACGCTGCGCCGCAACCACATGCAGGTTTTCCACAATATTTCCGTCTACCACGGCAATCCCCTTGCCCGAGGCCATGCTCTCTTCGTAGGCGGCAATCTGGCGCTCGGCCAGGTCGATCTCGGATTGCGTGGGCGAAAACTCGGTGTTGGTCACTTCGATCTGGCTGGGGTGGATCAGTGTTTTGCCGTCAAAACCCAGATCACGGCCCTGCTCACATTCGTGCTTCAGCCCCTCGCCATCACGAAACCGGTTATAGACCCCATCAATCGCCACGATCCTGGCTGCCCGCGCAGCCATCACAATGGTTTGCAATGCCATCATCAGTGGCAGCCGGTCAGGGCGCGTGCGCGCATTCAGATCTTTGGCCAGATCGTTGGTGCCGGTCACCAGCCCCTCGACCTGTCGATGGGCGGCAATTTCACGGGCATTGAACACGCTGACGGGTGTTTCCATCATCACCCAGATCGGCATGTCAGGCCCCAGCAAATCGGCCAGGCTGTCCACATCCGTGGCCGAGTTCACTTTGGGCAGCAAAATTGCATCCGCGCCAGCATCACGCAGCGCCTGCACATCATCCAGCCCCCAAGCCGTTGTCAGCGCGTTGATCCGCACGATTTTGAACCGCTTGCCATAGCCACCCTGTTTCAATGCCGCAGCCAGGGTTTTACGCGCCTCAGGTTTGGCATCGGGCGCAACGGCATCTTCAAGATCAAAGATGATCGCATCAGCCGCCAGGGTGCGGGCCTTTTCCAGCGCACGATCCATTGAGCCCGGAATGTAGAGTACCGATCGGAAGGGCTGTGCGTTTGTGTCCATTATTATCTCCCTGGCATAATCATTGAGCGCGGTAATATTCTTGCGCAGGAATGCCATTTTTAGGCCAATTTGTTCAAGTCCTTTCTCGCCGCAGCGCAGAAACTAAGGCGAGCTTGCCTGATTGAACGCCACGTTAACTTCGTTTTGACACCCCCTAACGCAGGCTAAACACCATGCACGGCAGGGACCAGCACCAACAAAAGGTGAATGAAATGACAAAACTGAAGATGATAGGCGTCGCCGCCGTGACCACCCTGCTTTGTGCGCCTGCGTATGCCCAGGCGCCTGCCAATTGCGCGCCCCGCGACGTGGTGGTGGACCGACTGGCAAGCAAATACGGAGAATCCCGGCAATCCATAGGGCTTGGCGCCAATAACGCGGTGATTGAGGTGTTTGCCTCGGATGAAACCGGCACCTGGACGATTACAGTGACGTCGGCGCACGGCATGACCTGCCTTGTGGCTTCGGGGCAGGCGTTTGAAGATCGCGCCGATGCCTTACCTGCCGCCGGGAATGACGCCTGACAGAAATTATACGGAAAACATGTGGTGCGCATTCATGGCGCACCATTTGCCAATGCCAGAATCGAAGCGTGAGCAAAACGCACGCAAACACCGAATCCCCCTTTCGACATACCCGCCAGGATCAATGTCAGCGCCGTCAGTGTGACTGGTGCTGACCTTTTACTAAGTAGGGGCAAGTTGATCTAACTCCTTAATCCCCGGCGCTTTCGTGCTATTTCCGCACCCGACACCTATCGGCGGCCCGCTTATGCCGCGCTGCGGCGCACTTGCACGCCGTCGCGTTTGGGACTACGCACAAGGCCAATTTTCACCGGATTGGAGAACAGATCCATGGCCAGACCCAAGATTGCGCTTATCGGCGCAGGTATGATTGGGGGCACCCTTGCCCATCTCGCAGCTGTAAAAGAACTGGGCGACGTTGTCCTTTTTGACATCGCCGAAGGCATGCCCGAGGGCAAGGCGCTCGACATTGCAGAATCCGGCCCCGCCGAAGGGTTTGACGCCACCCTGCGCGGCACTCAGGACTATGCTGATATTGCCAGTGCGGATGTGTGCATTGTCACCGCCGGCGTGCCCCGCAAACCGGGCATGAGCCGTGATGACCTGTTGGGCATCAACCTGAAAGTCATGAAATCTGTAGGCGAAGGCATCAAAGCCCACGCACCAGACGCCTTTGTGATCTGCATCACCAACCCCTTGGATGCGATGGTCTGGGCGTTGCGCGAGTTTTCAGGCCTGCCCCACGAAAAGGTATGCGGCATGGCCGGTGTGCTGGACAGCGCACGGTTCCGCCATTTCCTGAGCGCAGAATTTGATGTCTCGATGCGCGATGTCACCGCCTTTGTTCTGGGGGGGCACGGCGATACGATGGTGCCGCTGGCACGTTACTCCACCGTGGGCGGCATTCCTTTGCCTGATCTGGTCGCTATGGGGTGGACCACGCAGGAAAAACTGGACGCAATCGTGCAGCGCACCCGTGATGGCGGCGCCGAAATCGTTGGCCTGCTGAAAACCGGGTCGGCCTATTACGCACCTGCCACATCGGCGATTGAAATGGCCGAAGCCTATCTGAAAGATCAAAAGCGCCTGCTGCCCTGTGCGGCCCATGTTGACGGTGCCTATGGTCTTGACGGGTTTTATGTTGGCGTGCCCACCATCATTGGGGCCGGCGGCATTGAACGTGTCATCGCCATCAAGATGAACAAGGACGAACAGGCGATGTTCGACAAATCCGTCGAGGCTGTAAAAGGCCTGGTCGACGCGTGCAAAGGCATCGATCCTTCGCTCGTGTAACACACGCCACTCTACAATTCTGTCAGGGCCGGGTTTTCCGGCCCTGATTCTTTTTTGAAAACTGATAATTGCCTACTTTTCCGGATTTTGTGATCACAGCAATTATTCGTGTGATCACAAACTACATAAATCACCTCTATTCGGGGTAAAATAACAAAAAGCCATTTATACTCCGGCAATCCTTATGAGTATAACTATCCCTGAACGTAGCAAAACGGGACAGTTCCATGAACATCCATGAATATCAGGCGAAGGCTCTGCTTCGCTCTTACGGTGCACCGGTCTCGGATGGCCGTGTCGTGCTCCGCGCTGAAGAGGCCAAAACCGCCGCTGGCGAAATGGATGGCCCGCTCTGGGTGGTCAAGGCACAGATCCACGCAGGTGGCCGCGGCAAAGGCAAATTCAAAGAACCCGGCGCCGGAGAAGCCGGTGGCGTGCGTCTGGCCAAATCGGTTGAGGAAGCCGCCGAAGAAGCCAAGCGCATGTTGGGCCGCACGCTGGTCACCAAACAGACCGGCCCTGCCGGCAAACAGGTGAACCGCATCTATATCGAAGATGGCGCTGGTATTGAACACGAGTTCTACCTCGCCCTGCTGGTGGATCGTCAATCCTCACGCGTCAGCTTTGTTTGCTCGACTGAGGGTGGCATGGACATCGAAGAAGTGGCGCATTCCACCCCCGAAAAAATCCTCAGCTTCTCGGTTGATCCCGCGACGGGCTATCAGGCCTTTCATGGCCGCCGAATTGCCTTCAACCTTGGGCTGGCCGGCAAGCAGGTCAAACAATGCGTCGCGCTGATGGGCACGCTCTATCAAATGTTCATCGAAAAAGACATGGAGATGCTTGAGATCAACCCGCTGATCGTCACGGACGCAGGTGATCTGAAATGCCTTGATGCCAAGATGGGCTTTGACTCCAACGCCATCTATCGCCACCGCGATATTATGGAACTGCGCGACACCACCGAGGAAGACCCCAAAGAATTGGAAGCCTCAAAATACGACCTCAACTATATCGCGCTGGACGGCGAGATTGGCTGCATGGTCAACGGTGCCGGCCTTGCCATGGCGACGATGGACATCATCAAGCTTTATGGGTCTGAACCTGCCAACTTCTTGGATGTTGGCGGTGGTGCCACCAAGGAAAAGGTGACTGAGGCATTCAAGATCATCACCTCTGACCCGCAAGTCAAAGGCATTCTGGTGAACATCTTTGGCGGCATCATGCGCTGCGATGTGATCGCCGAGGGCGTTGTGGCCGCTGTAAAAGAGGTGGGCCTGAAGGTTCCGCTGGTGGTGCGCCTTGAAGGCACCAACGTGGAAGAAGGCAAAGCCATCATCAACAACTCCGACGTTGACGTGATTGCGGCGGATGACCTCAAAGACGGCGCCGAGAAGATCGTCGCGGCGGTGAAGGGGTAAAATCAGTGAAACGGTTTCTTAGTTGCAGAAAGACACTTGACGTATCTTTAGCCACTGTATTTTTCGCGCTGTTTACCTGTTTGAGCGGCCCGGCGATTTCCCAGGAAGCAAACCATGGACACAACTATGTCCGAGAAGCTCCACAGACCAGCAAAGCATGCGTCAACCACATTTTCAAACTTGGAGATGGTGCAAACAGTTTGTTGAGCGCCGGCTACACCAAGAAAAGTGCCATGTGGGGACTAACAGTCTACTTCAAGACTCCGTCTAGACCGAAGGGAGCAAGGTCAGCTCCCTATCGCGTTGAGTTACACAGCGGTGGACACCTCTGCGAAATAAAATTCGGAGGAGATAAAAAAGGGCCAGATACTTTGCAGAGTGTTGAGAAAGCGATTTCTTCAATGGGCTTTCGCAAGACTACCGTTCCAGATCATCAAGGTAAGCCAAAGAAGGTTTGGGCTAAAGGAGAACGGATTTTCCGACTCGTATCTCTGGAACGTCGCAGCTCTTACGGGGAAATATCATCAGAATTCGCCTTCCGACGTCAAGGACCAAAAAACTAGTTAAGCGAACGAGAACTTCAGCCTTTTTCGCGAATGCAAAACAACAAGGAGCCACCAAATGGCAGTCCTCGTAGACGAAAACACCAAAGTGATCTGTCAGGGCCTCACCGGCTCGCAGGGCACATTCCACACTGAACAAGCCATCGATTATGGCACCAAAATGGTTGGCGGGGTCACCCCCGGCAAGGGCGGGAGCACGCATCTTGATCTGCCGGTTTACAACTCGGTGCACGAAGCGATGCATGAGACACAGGCCAATGCGAGCGTGATCTATGTGCCGCCCCCCTTCGCGGCTGACAGTATTCTTGAGGCGATTGACGCCGAAATGCCGCTGATCGTGTGCATCACCGAGGGCATTCCGGTGCTGGATATGATGCGTGTCAAACGCGTGCTCGAAGGGTCCAAGTCCACCCTCATCGGCCCCAACTGCCCCGGTGTCATCACGCCGGATGCGTGCAAAATGGGCATCATGCCCGGCCACATCCACAAACGCGGCAGCTGCGGCGTTCTCAGCCGCTCGGGCACATTGACCTATGAGGCGGTGAAACAAACCTCTGATCTGGGGCTGGGCCAATCCACTGCTGTTGGCATCGGCGGTGATCCGATCAAAGGAACCGAGCATATCGACGTGCTGGAGATGTTCCTGGCGGATGATGAAACTCATTCGATGATTATGATCGGCGAGATCGGCGGCAGCGCCGAAGAAGAAGCCGCCCAATTCCTGATCGACGAGAAGAAAAAAGGCCGCTGGAAGCCTTGTGCCGGTTTCATCGCCGGGCGCACGGCCCCTCCGGGCCGCCGTATGGGCCATGCCGGTGCGATTGTCGCCGGTGGTAAAGGTGGTGCCGAAGACAAGATCGAAGCCATGCGCGGCGCCGGGATCATCGTCGCCGACAGCCCTGCGGGTCTGGGAGAGGCGATGATGGAAGCTATCAACGGGTAAAACCTAATACCCTTCAGGGAGGATCAAATGGATTTCCAAACCAGCGTCAAAACATGCCTGAAACAAAAATACGCCGGATTTTCCGGTCGGGCTTCACGCTCTGAATATTGGTGGTTCGCGCTCGCCTACGTCATTGGCGCAGTAATCTTGTCTCTGCCGGGTATTTGGATGTTGTCCATCCTCTATGCTCTTGCGCTGCTTTCACCTGCCGCGGCAGCCGGATTTCGCCGCTTACAGGATACTGGGCGACCCGGCTGGTACATCGCGATCCCGATGGCGCTGTCATTGCTGAATACGCTGACAGCCCCAGATATGTCTTCTATGAAGCATGGCGTAATGCCAAGCGGAATGGGCGGCTTTGCCTTGCTGGGGCTGGTTCAGCTGGTTGTTGGGCTTGTCTTCTTGTGGTGGCTCACACGTCCATCAGATCCTGGCACGAACGACTACGGCCCACCTTCTGCAACATGATGTAAACACTAATATTTTCATCCCACCTCCGGCCCGTTTGAGGTTCCAAAATGACAGACCAATCCCCCAACGACCAGTTCCATGCGTCCAGCTTCATGCAGGGGCACAATGCCGAATATCTGGAGCAGCTTTATGCGCGATACGCCAATGATCCCAATGCGGTGGACGAGGCATGGCAGAGCTTTTTTGCCCAGCTGGGTGACGGCGAAGTCGATGTAAAACGCGAAGCCGCCGGGCCATCCTGGGCACGGGGCGATTGGCCACCAGTGCCTGCAGATGATCTGACCTCTGCATTGACCGGAGAATACCCACCAGAAGCCGAGGCCGTAGCCGCCGGCAAAAAGATCAGGGCAAAAGCAGCTGAAGCCGGGGCGGATGTGTCAGAAGATGCGGTCAAACGCGCCGTGTTGGACAGCGTGCGCGCCTTGATGCTGATCCGTGCCTATCGCATCCGGGGCCATCTGGCCGCAGATCTTGATCCGCTGGGCCTGCGTGAGATGCCACATCGCCCGGAACTGGATCCAAAATCATACGGTTTCACCGAGGCCGATCTGGACCGGCCCATTTTCATCGACAACGTGCTGGGGCTGCAGGTTGCCTCGATCCGCGAAATCCTGACGATCGTACGCCGGACCTATTGCGGCACCTTCGCGTTGCAATACATGCACATTTCCAACCCCGAAGAGGCCGGCTGGCTAAAAGAGCGGATTGAAGGGCTGGACAATGAAATCCGCTTCACCCGCGAAGGCCGCAGAGCGATCCTGAAAAAACTGGTCGAAGCTGAAGGTTTTGAGAAATACCTGCATGTGAAATACATGGGCACCAAACGTTTCGGTCTGGATGGCGGTGAAAGCCTGATCCCCGCGATGGAGCAGATCATCAAGCGTGGCGGCTCTCTGGGGGTGCAGGATATCATCATCGGCATGCCGCACCGCGGGCGTCTGTCCGTGCTGGCCAATGTGATGGGCAAGCCATTCCGTGCCATTTTCAACGAATTTCAGGGCGGCAGTTTCAAGCCCGAGGAGGTGGATGGCTCGGGTGATGTGAAATATCACCTTGGTGCGTCCTCGGACCGCGAATTTGATGGCAACAAAGTGCACCTAAGTCTGACGGCCAACCCCTCACACCTTGAGGCGGTGAATCCGGTTGTTCTGGGCAAGGCCCGCGCCAAACAAGATCAGCTGAATGATGATGACCGCATCCGCGTGCTGCCCGTATTGCTGCATGGCGATGCGGCCTTTGCCGGACAAGGTGTTGTGGCTGAATGTTTTGGCCTGTCGGGCCTCAAGGGCCACAAAACCGGCGGCACGATGCATATCGTGGTGAACAACCAGATCGGGTTCACCACCGCTCCGCATTTCAGCCGCTCCAGCCCCTATCCCACAGACATTGCGCTGATGGTTGAGGCACCGATATTCCATGTTAACGGCGATGATCCCGAAGCGGTGGTTCACGCTGCACGCATTGCCACCGAGTTTCGTCAGAAGTTCCACAAGGACGTGGTAATCGACATTATCTGTTACCGCCGGTTTGGTCATAACGAAGGCGACGAGCCGATGTTCACCAACCCGATCATGTACAAGAAGATCAAAAAGCAGAAGACCACGCTCGCGCTCTACACCGACCGTCTGGTTCAGGATGGGCTGATCCCCGAGGGTGAAATCGAGGATATGAAAACCGAATTCCAGGCCTATCTGGCCGATGAATTTGAAGCCGGCAAAGAGTACCGCCCCAACAAGGCGGATTGGCTGGATGGCAAATGGTCTCATCTTGATCGCAAGAATGAGGATTACCAACGCGGTGAAACGGCAGTTCCACCCGAGACCTTTGAAGATATCGGCAAGGCGCTTTCGACCGCGCCGGAAGGCTTCCCCCTGCATAAAACCGTAGGTCGCCTGCTGGAGACCAAGGGGCAAATGTTTAAGACCGGCGAAGGGTTTGACTGGGCGACGGCCGAGGCGCTGGCCTTTGGTTCGCTCCTGACTGAGGGCTATCCAGTGCGTTTGTCGGGTCAGGATTGTACCCGCGGCACATTCAGCCAACGCCACTCGGGTCTCATCAATCAGGACACCGAAGAACGCTATTACCCGCTCAACGATATCCGAGCGGGCCAGGCGCAATACGAGGTCATCGATTCGATGCTTTCGGAGTATGCTGTTCTGGGTTTTGAGTATGGCTATACCTTGGCCGAACCCAACGCGCTGACCTTGTGGGAGGCACAGTTTGGCGATTTCGCCAATGGTGCGCAGATCATGTTCGATCAGTTCATCAGTTCAGGCGAGAGCAAATGGCTGCGCATGTCGGGCCTCGTTTGCCTGCTGCCCCATGGATTTGAAGGCCAAGGGCCCGAGCATTCCTCGGCGCGGCTGGAACGGTTCTTGACCATGTGTGGGCAAGACAACTGGATCGTGGCCAATTGCACGACACCGGCCAATTATTTTCACATCCTGCGGCGGCAAATGCACCGTACGTTCCGCAAACCCCTGATCATGATGACGCCAAAGTCCCTGCTGCGCCACAAAATGGCCGTCAGCAAGGCCGATGAGTTTACCACCGGATCATCCTTCCACCGGGTGCTGTGGGATGACGCCCAACATGGCAATTCCGACACCAAGCTGAAACCCGACGCAAAGATCAAACGCGTGGTGATGTGTGCCGGTAAGGTCTATTATGATCTGCTGGAAGAACGTGACGCGCGTGGCATTGATGATGTCTATCTGCTGCGATTTGAACAGTTCTATCCCTTCCCGGCCCAAGCGGCAGTGAAGGAACTCAGCCGTTTTAAGAACGCCGAAATGGTCTGGTGTCAGGAAGAGCCCAAGAACCAGGGGGCGTGGTCCTTTATCGAGCCCAACCTGGAATGGGTTTTGGAGCGGATCAATGCCAAAAACACACGGCCCGAATATGCCGGGCGATCTGCTGCTGCCTCGCCCGCGACGGGCCTGGCCTCTGCTCACAAAGCACAACAATCAGCGCTGGTTGATGCCGCACTGACAACAAAAGGGAAGTAAGCCCATGTCCACAGAAGTTCGTGTCCCCACATTGGGCGAATCCGTGACCGAGGCCACAGTGGCCACCTGGTTCAAAAAACCCGGCGATCCTGTTGCCGCTGATGAAATGCTCTGCGAGTTGGAAACCGACAAGGTGACTGTCGAAGTGCCTGCCCCGGCGCCCGGCATCATGGGCGATATTGTCGCCGCTGAAGGCGATACCGTAGGTGTCGATGCGCTGCTGGCCACCATCAACGAAGGGGCGGGTACACAAACACCAGCCGCCGCCCCGGCGAAACCGGCTGCCGCCCCCGCTGCGGGGGGTGCATCTGTTGATGTGATGGTTCCCACTTTGGGTGAATCAGTCACCGAAGCCACAGTTGCCACATGGTTCAAGAAAGCTGGCGACACCGTAAGCGCCGATGAAATGCTGTGCGAGCTGGAAACTGACAAGGTCTCGGTCGAAGTCCCGGCACCGGCCTCGGGCATATTGTCCGAAATCCTTGCCGCCGAAGGCAGCACAGTTGAAGCCGGCGGCAAACTGGCTGTCATGTCCTCCGGTGCAGGTGGTGCGGCCCCCGCCCCAGCGGTTGAGGCCCCTGCCCCAGCGCCAACAGCCGCCTCAGGCAAGGATGTCGAAGATGCCCCATCCGCCAAGAAAGCCATGGCCGAAGCAGGCCTGACGGCCGATCAGATCACAGGAACGGGCCGCGATGGGCGCATCATGAAAGAAGACGTGGCCAAAGCGGCCTCGGCACCGGCACCCGCCGCACCGGCCCCTGCTGCCGCTGCACCACGCGCACCAGTCAGTTCTGATGACGCCGCACGCGAGGAACGGGTGAAAATGACCCGCCTGCGCCAGACCATCGCGCGCCGCCTGAAGGAAAGCCAGAACACCGCCGCCATGCTGACCACCTATAATGAGGTCGACATGACCGAGGTGATGGCGCTTCGCAATGAATACAAAGACGAGTTCCTCAAGAAACACGGCGTCAAACTGGGCTTTATGTCGTTCTTTACCAAGGCCTGCGTGCATGCCCTGAAAGAAGTACCCGAAGTGAATGCCGAGATTGATGGCACTGACGTGGTGTACAAAAACTTCGTCCACATGGGCATTGCCGCAGGCACGCCCACAGGTCTGGTTGTTCCGGTGATCCGTGACGCCGACCAGATGGGCTTTGCCGACATCGAAAAAGCGATTGCTGAAAAAGGCGCGCGTGCGCGTGATGGCAAGCTGTCCATGGCCGAAATGCAGGGTGGGACGTTTACGATTTCCAATGGCGGGGTCTATGGCTCGCTGATGTCCTCACCCATCCTGAACCCACCGCAATCGGGTATCCTGGGCATGCACAAAATCCAACAACGCCCGATGGTCGTGAACGGAGAGATTGTGGCGCGTCCGATGATGTATCTGGCGCTCAGCTATGATCACCGCATCGTCGATGGCAAAGGCGCTGTGACGTTCCTCGTGCGGGTGAAGGATGCTCTGGAAGATCCGCGGCGGTTGTTGATGGATTTGTAATTGGTAGGGGGGCTCACTCCGCCCCCCTTAATTCATCCTGGAGGGCACAATGAATTTTGTAAGCGGTCTCACCGTCCTCACCTTTGCGAGGCCGCTGCAAGTGATCCAGTTGCAAGCGCCGGCGCCTCGGCGCATGGTAGAAAATGATATATCCAAGACCCCAAAAAGGGAGAATACCTCATGGCAAATTATGACGTCATCATCATCGGCGCGGGCCCCGGCGGCTATGTCGCCGCGATCCGCTGCGCGCAGCTGGGCCTCAAAACAGCCTGCGTTGAGGGCCGCGATACGTTGGGCGGCGCCTGCCTGAATGTCGGTTGCATCCCGTCAAAGGCACTGCTGCATGCATCACACATGCTGCACGAGGCGGAACACAACTTTGCCAAGATGGGCCTGAAGGGCAAATCACCCTCGGTCGATTGGAAAGCCATGCTGGCCTACAAGGATGATGTCGTTGGCCAAAACACCAAGGGCATCGAATTTCTATTCAAAAAGAACAAGGTAGACTGGCTGAAAGGCTGGGGATCCATCCCCGAGGCGGGCAAGGTCAAGGTTGGTGACGAGGTCCACGAGGCGAAAAATATCATCGTTGCACCTGGGTCTGAGCCATCCTCGCTGCCGGGCATCGAGGTGGATGAAAAGGTTGTTGTCACCTCCACCGGCGCGCTGGAGCTGGGCAAGGTGCCAAAATCCATGGTCGTCATTGGGGCCGGTGTGATCGGGCTTGAGCTTGGGTCAGTCTATGCACGCCTTGGCACCGCTGTGACCGTGGTCGAGTTTTTGGAGGCCATCACCCCCGGCATGGATGCCGAAGTTCAAAAGACCTTCCAGAGAACCCTGAAAAAGCAAGGGCTTACCTTTGTCATGGGGGCGGCTGTGCAATCGGTTGCGGCCACCAAAACCAAGGCCAAAGTCACCTATAAGCTGTTGAAGAAGGACACCGAGCATCAGATAGACGCCGATGTGGTGTTGGTTGCCACCGGACGGCGCCCCTATACTGATGGGCTGGGGCTGGAGGCGCTGGGAGTTGAAATATCCGAGCGCGGCCAGATCAAGACCAATGACAAATGGCAGACAAATGTGCCGGGCATCTATGCGATTGGTGATGCCATTGATGGCCCGATGCTGGCCCATAAGGCCGAAGATGAAGGCATGGCAGCCGCCAGCGTGATCGCGGGCAAGCATGGCCATGTGAATTATGGCGTGATTCCGGGTGTGATTTATACCCACCCCGAGGTGTCAAACGTCGGCGAGACGGAACAGAGCCTCAAGGAACAGGGCCGCGCCTATAAGGTGGGCAAATTTCCCTTCATGGGCAATGGCCGCGCCAAGGCGGTGTTTGCCGGTGATGGTTTCGTAAAACTGCTGGTGGACACAGAAACTGACCGCATTTTGGGGGCACATATCATCGGCCCGGCCGCGGGTGATCTGATCCACGAGGTTTGCGTGGCCATGGAATTTGGCGCCTCAGCCGAGGATCTGGCAATGACCTGTCATGCGCATCCAACCTATTCCGAGGCCGTGCGCGAGGCGGCTTTGGCCTGTGGAGACGGGGCTATTCACGCCTGATCATAGCGGCGCGCGTTACCACATGGTTTTGGCGGCGCGCGCACCCCAATCGGCGTCATAGGTGGCACCACCCACTTCGCCGTTGGTTTGCTCAGCCAGAATATCCCCGGCACTGGGCAAGCCGTCACTGTCATCACGCGACCACAGACCGGCACGCAGTGGCGCGCGGGCACATTGGGTGTACATCTCGGCAATACGGATCACGATCACTGTGGCAGGATGGCGGTTTTTTTGTTCAAACCGGGCGCATAGATCCGCGTCAGCACTCAGCTTGGCCTCGCCATTCACACGCACGATTGTGTTTGATCCCGGCACCATGAACATCAGTGAAATACGCCCATCCGTGACAATATTTCTGAGCGTATCCAAGCGGTTATTGCCGCGCCAGTCGGGCATGGCCAATGTATGCTCATCCAGTTCCAGCACCACTGGGCCATCATCGCCGCGCGGGCTGCCATCGGTGCCAGCCGCACCCACAGTGCTAAGCACACAAAACCGCGATGCCATGATCCACTTGCGATAGAGCGGCGTCATCCGGGTTGCCACTTTGCGCAAAGAGGCCTCACCGGGGGTGCCGTATAGCGCCTCAAGCGCAGCTATGTCTTCAATGAACTGCATCCGGATCAAACCCCGCATCCCGCATCAGTTGGTTTGAGGCAGTTTCCACCTCGCCCTCAAGGCGCGCCATAAACTCTTCTTTTGGCAAACCGGCCTTGATACGCGGCAGGAATTCAACCACGGCCAGACCGGGTTTGCGATAAATGCCATGGCGCGGCCAAAACACCCCGACGTTGGTGGACACCGGCACGCAATCCTGTCCCAGCTCAGTATAAAGCACACTGGTGCCCACTTTATAGGGGGCCTTCACGCCGGGGGCGATGCGCGTGCCTTGGGGATAGATGATCAGCTGACCTGCATGGGCTGTTCCACGCGCCACATCCGCGACCATCTTCTTGATCGCCTGAGAGCGTTTGCCCCGATTGACCGGAATACAGCCGATGCGCAAACCATATTGGCCCAGAACCGGCGCATAAAGCAGCTCGCGCTTCATGATGAATTTGCCTGCGGGCACGGCGCCAAAAATCATGATGATATCAAGAAACGATTGGTGTTTGGCGGCGATCATCACCTCATCTGTGGGAGGGGTGCCGCGCACTTCGGTTTTCAGCCCCACCATCCAGCCAGCCGTCCAACATACCCAACGGCAATAGGTTTGGCAGGCCGTCAACGCGCCTTTGCGACTGAACACTGCCCAGGGAAAGAAAATCAATCCCAACACCAGCATCATGAAATACATTTGCCCCACAAAGATCAGCGAGCGGATCCATTGGATGGCATAGATCATGGCATGTCCTTCAAGGTTTTACGGGCGGCCCCCTGCGTGGCAGCAAAGGCCACCGCTGCGGCCAATGGCGGCACAACAAAGGGCCAGAGCCAACTCCAGCCGCGAAATCCAAGCCCGGTCAAAAACCCGCCTTCCGCCTGCGCCGAGGGCAGCAAGACAATTGCGATGCATCCCAGCAAGGCACCAATGGCCGCCCCCAACAACGCACGAATTGTGAAACGCCGCACAAAGGCCTGCGCGATATAGCTGTCGCGTGCCCCCACCAGACGCAGCACTTTGATCACCTGAGCGTTGGCCGACAGGGCCGCATTGGCCGCCAGCGTGATCATCGCGGCGGTGGCTGCCCCGATCAGGATCAGCGAGACCCAGCCCAAAAGGCGCAACCGAGAGGCCGCACGCACCAAAGGCCGCCGCCATCGCGTGTGATCATCCAGCACAGCACCAGGCACCTCAGCTTGCAATCGCAACCGCAGCCCATCGGCATCAAAGCCCGAGGCATCTTCAATAACTTCAATCAGTTGCGGGATTGGCAGCGTGTCCACAGGTACGTCTGGCCCAAACCAGGGCTCCAGCAAAGCGCGTTGTTCTGCAGCGTCCAAGGCCCGGGCCGAGGTCACGCCCTTGGTTGTTTCCAGCACCTTCAACGCGGCGGCTGTCTGGCCTGCCATTTGATCGGATGGGGCAGAAATGCGGATGGTAGACGAGCGCGCCAACTCTTCGCCCCAACGGTCGGCCAATCGGCCCGTGGCTAAAGACAGGGCCAATGCAAATACCGCCAGAAATGCCATAGCAGCGGCGGTAAACAAAGTCAGCGTCGCCGTATAGCCAGTGGGAGGCACAACCCGCTCGGCCTGGGCATCCCCCATCAGAAATGATGTGATTTGTCTCAAATCAGGGGGGCTCATAAATCGGCCCCCGCCAGTTGCAAGCGCCGGTTGGAAATCCGCAGCACCCGCGCCTGCACTTGTGATTTGGCCGCACGGATCAGCGCCATATCATGCGTGGCAATCATGATCGTCTTGCCCATGCGGTTCAGCTCAATCATCAGGCGCAGCAACCGTTGCGACATTTCCCAGTCGATATTTCCGGTGGGTTCATCTGCCAGCACCACATCGGGCGACATGATAACAGCACGCGCCACCGCAGCACGTTGGCGCTCGCCCCCCGACAATTCGGGCGGCAAGGCATCCGCGCGCGCGCTCAACCCGACCCAATTCATCAGTTCTTTCAGATTGGCCTGCTCAGCCAGCAAATCACGCCCCGACACCATCAGCGGCATCGCCAGATTATCCGCCAACGGCAGGTGATCCAGAAACTGGCAATCCTGATGCACCACGCCCACCCGGCGGCGCATCATCGCAATTGCATCGCTGTCCATACCGCGCACATCTTCGTCAAACAGGCGTACATGCCCTGCCGTGGGTATCAATGCCCCATAGCACAATTTCAGCAGCGTGGTCTTGCCCGCCCCTGATGGTCCCGTCAGAAAATGAAACGACCCCGGCGCCAGCTTGAGCGATATTTCACTCAACAACTCGCCACCGCCATAGCTATAGGCCACATTTTCCAGCTCGATCACGGGCTGCCCCCTTGTTCCTTCCCCCTCAATGCCTCAGAGGACACATATGTGCAATCATCTCGGCACCTGTTTTCTTTACTCTTTTCCAGCTATACGATCCGGCATATGCTGAAAGAACTAAAGTAAGACCGGCAATAGGTTGTAGGGTATAGGTGGCAAGATGAGGCTAATATGCCCAAATTGTGAAGCGCAATATGAAGTCCCGGATGAAGTGATCCCGGCGAATGGTCGAGATGTGCAATGCTCGAACTGTGGGGATACATGGTTTCAAAACCACCCGGATTCTGCCCCGCAAGCAGCGGATAATTCTGAAGACGAGCAAACCTGGGATGCGCCGACCGACTCTGTGGCAGAACCTGTAGCCGAACCTGAAGGTGAGCCTGAGCCCGAAGCAGATACACGCCCGGTGCGACAGGAGCTTGACCCTTCCGTTACTGATGTCCTGAAAGAAGAGGCCGACCTCGAACGTGCGGCACGCGAACAAGAAATCACCGGGCTGGAAACCCAACCTGATCTGGGTTTGGAAGCTGGTGACGATGAAGCCGCCAAACGCAGCCGAGAGGCACAGGCCCGCATGGCGTTGTTGCGTGGCGAGCCAGAACACGCCTCTGATGAAGATGATCTTCCCGATTTAGGCACAGGCACGCGGCGCAATCTGCTGCCTGATATCGACGAAATCAATTCCTCGCTCAGCGCAGGCAACCCCATTCAAGCCACAGTAACGGATACCAGCGACGTTGAGCATCCGCTGCCGCCTCGCACAAGTGGGTTCCGGCGCGGCTTTATGATGATCGTGTTCTTGGCTGTCCTTGGGCTGTTGCTCTATATGTTCGCGCCACAATTGGCCGAAATGGTGCCTGCCATGAAGGCTGTGTTGATGTCGTATGTTGAGATGGTCAATGGCCTGCGCGCCTGGCTGGATGGCATAGTGTCGGGGCTGATGGGCTAACTTAACGGGATGTCGAGCGAAGCCAGCTAAAGCGTTTTCAACACTGCGCAACCTAAGATTTCAGACGAATATCAGCAGTCAGGGCATGGCCCTCCATCCCTTCTGCCCGGCTGATGCTGGCGCTGACACGCGCCAGTTCCGTGCGGCTGCGCTCATCCACCTGTTGCCAGGTCACAGTTTTGAGAAATTTGTGCACGCTGAGGCCACCAGTGTAACGCGCAGCCCCCGAAGTGGGCAGAACATGGTTGGGGCCTGCGGCCTTGTCCCCAAATGTCACCGTTGTATCAGCCCCCAGAAACAGCGAGCCATAGGTCAGTAACCGATCCCGCCACCATGGCAGATCAGCGGCCTGCACATGTAAATGCTCGGGCGCTTTGGCATCGCTGTATTGTGCCATATCCTCGCGGCTGTCACAGATCACCACCTCGGCCAGATCGCCCCATGCGTTGAGGGCCGCTGACCGGTTGGGATCGGGCAGTTTGTCTATCAAATCCGGAACCATGCGCAGCACATCGCGGGCCAGTTGCGCATCTGTGCTGGCCAGCCAAACCGGGCTTGTCGCCCCATGTTCTGCTTGCCCCACAAGATCAATCGCCACAGTCATCGCGTCTGCGGTTTCATCCGCCAACACCAGGCTGTCGGTGGGTCCGGCTAACATATCAATACCCACAGGGCCAAAAAGCTGCCGTTTGGCCTCGGCTACATAGGCATTTCCCGGCCCAACCAGAATATCCGCCGGGGGCGCTGCGAACAGGCCAAAGGCCATCGCTGCCACGCCCTGCACACCTCCTAAGGTCAAAATGCGCGTCGCCCCTGCAAGGTGCATGGCATAGAGCATCTCATTGGGAATACCCCCGGCACCATTTGGCGGCGTCACCGCGGTGATATCCGGCACACCGGCAACCCGTGCGGTGGCGATCGACATCAGCGACGAGGCAATATGCGAATAGCGCCCCCCGGGCACATAACACCCAGCCGCCTGCAACGGGATCTGCTTTTGCCCCGCAATCAGGCCCGGCCGCAATTCCACCTCCATATCCAGAGCAGTTGCGCGCTGTGCTTGGGCAAATCGGGTGATGTTATCATGCGCCCAGCCGATATCGTCTTTCAGCCCCTGGGGTGTGGCGGCAATGGCGCGCGCGATCTGATCGGATGTTACGCTCACGTCACCCTGCCAGCCATCCAATTGCTTTGCATACTCCAACGCCACTTGCGCGCCACCTGCCTTGATGCGGCCCAGCATGGTCTGCACAGTATCGCTAACGTCAGGCATCGCCTGAGGCGGCTGTCCTTGCGTAGATTTCAGATAGGTGATGGGCATAACAAAGGGACTCCTTGCATTTCACATGAGCCGTACAAAGGCGGGCGGGCAAGCCAATCCGAGGATACGCACATATGTTTTTCCCTCAGATTAATGGGCTCTTCGGGTTTTCTTAAAACACGCCGTCAAAGGCTGGATTTCAGCCCTTGTGATGCTGCTTCGATCAAATCCAAAGCCCCGTCAAAATCACGGGTGTAATAGGGATCGGGCACCGTCATGCCCTGATTCGGCGCATAATCGGTGAACAAATGCACAGGCGTAGTGATATCAGCCGGGCGCAACACTTCGATATTGCGCTGGTTGGCCGCGTCCATGGCGATGATCAGATCAAACCGTGTGAAATCAACCGAGGTGAATTGCCGCGCGCGCAGATCAGACAGGTCATATCCGCGTGCGGCTGCGGCCTGTTGCATCGCGCCGTATGGTGGCTCGCCCACATGCCAGTGGCCGGTGCCGGCACTGTCACTTGTCACGTCCGGCGCCAGGTGGCGAAACACGCCTTCGGCAGCAGGCGAGCGGCAGATATTGCCCAGACAGACAAACAGCACACGCATCACGCAAGCCGCCCCTTGGCCATGGCAAAATGCGTTGGAATTGAAGGGACAAAAAACAAAATCCACCAACCTGAAACATAGGCAACCAGCATCGCCGGTATCCACAGGACCGACAGGATCAGGCCGATGGAACCTGCCACCTTCATTGCCGACATCGGCGCCATCACCCGCAACAGCGCCAGATGCAGAAGCTTGCCACCATCAAGGGGCTGCACCGGGATCAGGTTAAAGACCGCCAGAAACCCGTTGATCAGTGCAAAGAGCCCCAATTGAGCTGCCAGGATCACGCGCAGATCCCCCGCCATTGCGCCGGGGGTCGCCATCGCCGATGGGTCTGAGATCACCGACATCCACAAATAGTGCTCGCCCAGCGAGGCAAACGCCCAAAGCGTCAGGTTCACAATCGGGCCCATGGCCACGATGAACTCCTGCTGCCAGGCATTGGCAGACCGTTTGCTTTCACAAAACCCGCCACCGCCGTACAGCATGATCCGGCGCACCGGGACGCCCTGAATTTCACTGGCCCAGGCATGGCCCATCTCGTGCAAAAAGATCGACGCCACCAACATGGCGACAATCCCAAGGGTGCTGATCAGGTCACCACCTGACATGAAGACATAAAACAGCACCAACATGCCCAACGAGCTTCCGATTTGGACAGGGATGCCAAGGGGGCCGCGAAACTGATAAATCGGCGAGGTATCTTGAAACATCTTGGGCAATCTCTACGCTGTAAATAATACTGGTTTACCCCATTGGTTTCACAACGTTGAGGCAAAAAATGCACTATACTGCGTCATGAATAAGATCGTTGTGCTGACAGGTGCCGGCATTTCTGCACAAAGCGGGCTGGGCACGTTTCGGGATGCAGATGGGTTGTGGGCAGAGCACGCAATTGAGGATGTGGCCACCCCCGAAGGGTTTGCGCGTGATCCGGCACTGGTGCACCGGTTTTATAACACCCGCCGCGCCCAGGCTGCTCAGGCACAGCCCAATGCAGCCCACGCAGCATTGGCGCAGCTGGAGGCTGAATATCCCGGCGACGTGCTGATCATTACCCAGAATGTCGATGATCTGCACGAACGCGCCGGCAGCCGGAATGTGATCCATATGCACGGCGAATTGACCAAGGCATTATGCCATGCCTGTGGGCATCGTTGGGGCGCAGCTTTGGTGATGCTTCCCACTGACGTCTGCCCGGTTTGTCAGGCCCCGGCCGTTCGGCCTGACGTGGTCTGGTTTGGTGAAGTTCCTTATGGGATGGACGTGATTGACCCTGCACTAAGCGATGCAGGTGTTTTCGTTTCCATCGGCACCTCAGGGCAAGTTTACCCTGCGGCGGCCTATGCCCAGCATTCGGGGCGACTGGGCGCGCATACCGTTGAGTTGAACCTGGAGCCCTGCGCCAACAGCCGGGATTTTGCCGAGGCTCATTATGGGCCCGCAACCGACGTGGTACCCAATTGGGTGGCGCGAATGCTGGACTGCACATAGCCCCCCATCCGCACCACTCATCTGTTTATCAGTCCGAACTGTGTTCGTGCGTGTGACCGGCGGCCTCTGAGGCCTTGCGCTCCTGATCAACTTCGATGCGGATTTCCACCTCGCCAGCCTTCTCAAAAATCAGGGTAACGGGGATAAAATCACCCTGTTCAAGCGGCGCATTCAGGCCCATGAACATGATGTGTTTACCGCCGCGCGCCATTTCCAACATACCGTCGGCGGGCACGATAAAGCCTTCCTCAACATGGCGCATCTGCATCACGCCGTTGTCGTCTTCGATATGGGTGTGCAATTGAACCCGCGCCGCCACATCCGAAGCTGCGCCAATCAGGCGGTCATCTTCTTTCCCATGGTTGTGGATCATCAAAAATGCGGCTCCGGCCTTGGTATTGGATGACCGGGCATAGGAATCGT
>Ga0209121_10001287_pt1 | contig 26324 bp, 17 predicted proteins | sample Cruoilmetagenom3_FD_187292 | JGI IMG/M metagenome (GOLD analysis project Ga0209121, IMG submission 187292) | Oil polluted marine microbial communities from Coal Oil Point, Santa Barbara, California, USA - Sample 3 (SPAdes) (version 2) | ecosystem: Environmental > Aquatic > Marine > Oil seeps ...
TACTTTAAGATTATATGTGCTTTTCTCGCCTTCGGCGAGTCCTGTTTTCATCCACCCAGCAGAGCTGGGTGGTATTCAACAGAAATTTTTTTATAAAAGAAGATTAAAAAAAGAATATCATAAATTGTCGAATAAATTAGAAGATTAGTATAAACTTTACCTCAGGTGATTAAACTGTCGAAGAACCAAAATTCGAAAAAAAGAGCTATCGTTTTCTGCGCCTTTGGACTTTCGGGAGCAGCCGCTTTGATTTACGAAGTGTTGTGGGCAAGGACTCTTTCATTGGTGTTTGGCAACACGGTTTATGCTGTTAGTACAATGTTAACCGCATTCATGGCCGGTCTTTCGCTTGGCGCCTTTATCGGAGGAAAGCTTACCGATAAAACAAACAATCATCTGTTTTTGTTTGGAGTTTTTGAGCTCGGAATTGCCCTTTTCGGACTCGCTACATTTCCTCTAATTAAAATTCTTCCTTCAATTTACATCTATGCCTACAAAAATCTCAATCTTTCATTTTATTCATTTTGTTTAATTCAATTTATTCTGAGCTTTTTAATCATGGTTATCCCCACCTCGTTAATGGGAGCGACGTTTCCCGTGGTTAGCAAAATTGTCACAAATAAACTGACCAGCCTGGGAGAAGATATCGGCAATATATATTCGGTTAATACCTTTGGGTCAATAGCGGGCTCTTTTCTGGCAGGATTTGTTCTTATACCAATAATGGGTATCACAAAAACAGCTATCATTGCGGCTCTTTTAAATCTTATCGCTGCAAGCTCGGTGTTGTTTTTATCAAAATCAAAACATTTATTCAAAATACTTGGTGGTGGAATAATGTTTTTTCTTCTTCTCTCAATATCAATTGCCGCCTCATCCCCAAAGCCCGTTTTAAACAATTTTTACACTTTGAGCGAACAAAACTTGGATAAATATCTTAAAACGATATTCAACGAAGAAAATGTAAACGGCATAGTGTATGTTTTTTACAATTCAATTAACGGAGAAAGATCTCTCCAGGTAGATGGAAAGTTTGAAGGAAGCACGGGGCCTCAAGATATGTCCACTCAGCTTATGCTCGCTCATTTACCAATATTAAGCCATCCTAACCCTAAAAATTTCTTAAATATTGGGTTGGGAACCGGCTATACTGTTAAGACAGCATTGGAATACCCGCTAAAACAAATTTGCTGTGTGGAAATAAACCCCGCGGTCGTTAGGGCCGCAAGACAATGCTTCAACGAAAATATTTTTCTGGATCCTCGTTTAAACTTAGTGATCGCCGACGCGAGGAACTATCTTACGGTTGAAGAGAAAAAATATGACATTATATCATCGGAGCCTTCTTATCCAACCGTTTCCAGCGTTTCTAACCTTTTCACTCTTGAATTTTATAAGATTGTTGAGTCGCGACTTTCCGAAAACGGAATTTTTTGTCAGTGGATACCATATTATCTGCTTCAAGATAAAGATGTTGTTTTTATGCTAAAGACATTTAATACGGTGTTTAATCACACCTACATCTGGAAAACAGCTCAGTGGAAAGATTACAAAGGTGGCGACTTACTTTTTATCGGTTCAAAAACTCCATTTAAATACACGGCGGAACAAATTGAGCAAAGAGTGCGAGCAAGAATTGACTATCCATTTTACCTCTCCAAAACACCGGAACAAGTAAGAGAAATAACTAAAGGCAATGATATTCCGCTAAATACCGATGATAAACCCATGTTGGAATTCACAACCCCAAGAAATTACATTACCGGACTTTCCCATATGCGTTCAATGTACAGATAAACATTAAGAGTAGGCAACAAGAAGTGCGTTTAAATTAAAATATTAAAAATAAAAACAATAGAGAAAAATCTAAAATGTTAAAAACAGCCCTTGAGATCAGCTTTTTAGTTCAGCCCTTAAAACCAGCCTTTTAAACCAGCCATCAGTCATCTACTACTTATGAGATTGCTACACTTTATGCATTCGGTAAACTGCCCACTGCGAGCCCTGAATTTTATTTAAACTTTAACTTTATCTAAAACCAGCAAATTAAATGCCATATCATCCCTCTTTCCTTCCCCTTCGGGTCGGAGACCCTCCAAGGTCGAGACCGGGATGACCCTGGAGGGACGAAGGGTCATTTTTAGGCTTAAAAATAGGCTGCTAACAAGCAGTCAAGAGTCAAAAACCAAAGCTGTCTATTGTTTTTGGTTTTTAAAAACCCGGGTGGGTCGGACAAAGCGAAACTTGAGGTCGCCCCGATGAAACGAGTGGAAGGCCGGAAGGCGAACAAAGTGAGCGCCCGAGAATCTGTCTGAGCGCAAGCGAGTTATTCTCGGCCCGCCCGGAGCGAGTGTAGTCGCGGATACGGCCGAGCGTGAAGCGTGTTCGACCTACAAAAAAATAAATTCTTGGGCGAGTAAGAAAATGAACAAATAAAAGTTATTTAAAAAATTGCTTCACTTTAAAACGTACACACCTGCCTGCCTGCCTGCCTGCCTGCCTGCCTGCCTGCCAATAACTGGCCAGAGGAAGACAGGGCCAACTGCTCTATTCTTTTTTAACCTTCTCAATGGACTCTAAAAGACCTTTTACATGCTTGTCGTCGGGATTTAATTCAAGAGATTTCTTGAAGTACTCAATAGATTTATCGTAATCTTTTTGCCTGAAAGCGAGGATACCCAATGCCGTATATGCTTCTGCGGCTTGCGAATTTAACTCAACTGTCTTTTCAAACTCGGGACGTGCTCTCTCCCATTCTCCTTTTTCAAAATAAATCGACCCCAAATAAAAATATGGCTTCCACAACGCAGAATCTTTTTCAATCGCCTGTTTGAGAGCCCCTTCAGCAGCATCGAGTTTTCCCTCATCATAGAGGCGAATTCCAATACTTTCATGTGCCAGAGCAAGTTCTTTTATCTCTTTCTTCTTTACATACTGGCAATAAAAAAGCCCTGCAATTAGGGCCGCAAATAAAACTACAATTACCACCAATAATATTCTTTTCTTCAAACCGGCATCAACCCCAAACGATAAAATCAATCAATTAAAATTTTCCACTACCGTGATAATGACATTGACTACAAATTTTTCCTCCACCCATCGCATGAGATTGGATATCGTGGCAGAAAGTACACCAACCTGTATTGCTACTCGTACCCGTCGCACCATACCAACCATCGGAGACAGTTGTAAAACCGCCATTTATCGTCATCATTGTACCATTTATTACAACCGGGTTCTTTAAGTGATACAAACTTTCCGAACCATGAGGCTCGTGACAATCCGTACAATTCATAGCAGAATAAGTAGAAGCATCATTATAAGGAGCCTTTAAGGTTCCAAAATCCATACCCCCGGCTCTATCTTTATTGCCATGCGCATCGCTTGATATAAAATAAGTAGCCGCAATGTTTTTTGTAGCCCCGCTATTTCCATAAGACACATCCGAAGGCGCGTTTGAGTTATCGTGACAGGCGAGACAGTAAGAGGCAAAATCGGGCATATCTTGGCCAAACGTGGGGTCGGCATCATCTACAGCATAATAATAATTGTACGTGCCCCCACCGCTATAAGCATAAGTGTTTGTCGTGTTATATTTTTCAATAAAATTATCTATCGGCTGATTGGCGGGCACCGCCACCCTGCTCTTACCATTTGCCAAATCGTAATCGGGAGTGTTTATATGGGGATTATGGCAATCGTCACACTCAATTTTTACTCCCACATTATACTGATTTTGGTCATCACAGGAAATATCGTGCCTCTGATTTATTAAAGCATTGCTTGCCACCGCACCATCTTCATAGACGGTAGAAGGATTAAACAAATCCCAGATATTTAAACTTACGTTGCTTCCGTAAAATCCACCGGTCCCGGAATTGCTGTATGAGTAAGCAATTGAGTGACAGCCTGAACTTTGTGAATTGCCCGTTGATGTCCCGTAACATAAATATTCCTCATTACTTTTGTTTGTCGGATTATCCCACGCCCATCTCAAAAGAAGGTAATCAAAAGCAGCTGTACCGTCCCCCCTGTTTCTTCCGTGAGGATTGTGGCAGTTTATACACTGAGTTGGCTCAGCCCCACCAGTCCAAAGTCCACCGCCGGTATCGGCGCTCGTTGGCCAGATATTTCCGTCACTTGTGCTCTCCCTGTGACCCGAAGCAATATAAGGGTCTTTACCCCTGTAACTATAACCGGGACTGGAAGTCGGCACCTTGAAATCAACGTGGCAGCCATAGCAAAGTTGATTTTGATAATCCTTTTGATAATCGGTAAAGCTTTCAAGATAAGTGGTATCCAGACTTGGACTGTAATTTGTCCCGTGAGGGTTGTGACAATTAAGACAATATCCGCCCTGATATTCATTTTCATAAGCCCCGGCCGTCCAGGTAACGTTGGCATGAGCTGCCGCTGTTAAGCTATGCTTAGAAGCACCGTAAAGCGCAAAACCCTCCCAGGCGCTTCCACTGATAGCAACATCGTGGCAAGCTTGACAAAAAGTGTTATCGCTAAAGCCATCTGTTCCGGAGGTAACCGAATAAGAATAAACGGTCGATGGTATCAACGGTCTAATATCTGCACCGTGATATGCATGACAGGCAACGCAATTAATTTTAGTGGCAGCTTGAGAAGGAGTGTAGGATGCCGTAGTTAAGTAATGCCCGTGAGGATCCCCTATATAGCTCAAATGGTCGCCCCCGATTAGATTTACCCCTTTCCAGTTTGTATCCGGGCCGTGGCAATAACCGCAAAATTCATCTCCACCATCAAACCCTCCCGCTGTAAGCAGCCTTGGCCTATCGGTCGGATTTAAGTGAGGAGTATGACAGTCACAACATCTCATTTGATTAAGCGAAATCTCAAGCTCAAGATTTGTATTGGGAATCGGATGATAAGAAAGTCTTGTGGTTTCACCCAAAGTTAATTCACCAAACCCACCTTCTCCGGTGCGGATGTTGTAGTCACTTCCCGTCCCATCATGACAGGTATAACAAACTTCCTTTTCGGTTTCCCGACGAAAACAAAGAGTTGACCCAAGAGAATTGTGAATATCATGACAATCCCTACATAAATTTGAAACAGAAGTGTAGCTGTCATGAGGATTCTCTTTGCCCGCTACAGTAGCATCATCGCTATTGGAAAGAGGACCTTCACCATCATCCACAGCAGTAACAACATACCAATAGGTTTCACCAACTATGCCGGAGTTATCAGTATAATGATTAACCGAACCATTTAAATTAGCTATAAAGCCGGAAGAAGCCTTATTATCAACCGTAATTGTCGTAAGATTACGATAAAGATAGTAGAAATTTGGCTCCCCTGTATCGGGTTCACTCCAGTCTACATTAATACTTGGTGAAATTGAGGGCTCGGCAACCAAACTATTTGGAGCGTGTGGCAATGCAAACGCGGGAACAGCCATAATTCCAAGCAACAATAAACTGCCCAAAAAAACTGCGGCAACTTTTCCTAAATATCTCCATGCCTTCCTGTCGGCCTGACTGTCAGTAGACATAGTAAAAACAACCTGCCGGCTAATATGTGCGGCAGGTATAATATGCTTCAAATTCATAAGTACAGCTCCTGTACCAAACACACCATCTTTCAGGACAAGTTTTCCTTTAAATGATCTGGGCGATTTTAGGAAGTAACTATTTATTATATCAAGCTTTTGAGCGAACTGCCATAATCAAAACAAACCAAATAATGTAATTTTTAAATTATCTCAAAAAAAAGACACCAATCCCATTGGCGCCCTACAAAAATACAACATGAACAAAAGTTTTTTTCAACTCTTAATAGCTCCAAACCTCCACCGAATTATTAACCCTATCAGTCACGTAAATGTTTGCATTCTCACGACCAACTGCTATTCCATTTGGAGTCATAAATCCGGATTTTCCTTTTTGTCCGTAAGAAAAAAGGTATTTCCCCTCAGTGTTAAAAACAAATACTCCGTGAGCAAATGGATCTGAAACGTGAATTCTGTGCAGACTATCTATAGCTATGCCTCTGGGTAAATACAATATTTTCTTAGATGCATTCCTTCCACCAATTTTAAATTCATATTTACCGTCAGCATTAAAAACCTGAACCCTACCATTATTAGAATCGGCAACGTAAATTTTACCGTCCTTATCAACAGCAATACCATTGGGATAGGAAAACTCTCCAATCCCATTTCCGCTCTTCCCAATTTTCTTTAAAAAATTCCCACTCAAATCAAATATTTTCACGGTGTGATCGCCAACATCTGTCACATAAAACTTTTTGTTAGCATATGCAAGAGCAAGAGGTTTTATCATTACTTTGTGTTTTTTTGGAAAATCATGTAGATACTCCCCGTTGGAATCAAAAACCATAAGCCTTTGACTTTTAATCTCAGAAACATAAATGTTTCTATCGGGGCCAACCACAATTCCTACCGGATAAACCGTATGACCATTATTTGTAACCGAGAAGGAAAATAAAAAAGTGCCTCTCGGAGTAAAAACTTTAATTTCTCCATTTGCACTATCAGCAACATAAACTTTGCCCTCAGAAACTGCTACACTGAGGGGACCTTTTAAAGAAGCTTTCCCACTCCTTTTCCCGATACTGAGCATATACTCAACAGGACACCTTTCAACCTTCTCTCCGTGATTTTGAAATCTATAATAATATGTCACAAGCAACAAAAGAATTGCAAACAAAACGGCAATGAGAGTAAATGCAGAGATGGATTTCCATCTAACCTTCATAAAATTCTTAATTTTTTCAGGAGATTTTACTCTTCTCTTTAAATTAATAACCATAATTGCTCATATATTAACAAAATGCAGCCAACTTAGCCACTAGTTAGTCATTAGTCCCGCCAGAGGCGGGCAAGCATCAGCAACACACCATATAGTTTCATTTGCTAAGAGAACTCTCCATCTGTAAAATAAAGCCAACAATTTTAAGTTACGGAGGGATTGAAAAAATAACAACTTATCTATGAAAACCAAAAAACCATCCGCAAAAATAATTATCTTAAGCTTCGCTATTTTATTCATCGTTATTTCAATCATCTCACTTATAACGGTAAGCTCTTTTGGCGACATTTCCCAGGCGCTCTTTTGTAAGACGTGTCATGTCACAAAAAGCGAGGTTAATGCTCTAAAGAATTCGCCTCATAAAGATGTACTTTGTTTATCATGTCATAGCAAACCGGGCTTCCTTGGATTTTTTTCTGAAACAATTAGAGGACTGCGAAACGGATTGTCTTACATATTTAAAAATTACGAAGAACCCATCATTACAACAGTATCAAACGAATCCTGTTTAACATGCCACAGCGACATAAAAGAGGGCTTAAATATAAATAACGCCATACGAGTCAGTCACAAAGAATTTTTAAATGTCGGATATAAATGCACCGAATGTCATAATACTGTTGCCCACGGAAACGCCATTGCTCAGCCCAATATGCCCCATATGGATAAATGCACCGCTTGCCATAATAAAAAAGATGCTCCAACCACTTGCGGAATATGCCATGTGGAAAAAATGAAGCGAGAAGTCAGAACCCTGGGGCCATGGGCAATAACCCACGGTTCTACTTGGGAAAAAACCCATGGAATGGGGAATTTAACCACCTGCATTATTTGCCATGAGACCCAAAAATGCGCAAAGTGTCATATAGAAATGCCTCACCCTGAAAGTTGGCCCTATGTACACGGGGATAAAGCCAACAATGCAACCAAAGAAGACGAATGTACCGGCTGTCATATTAAAAGTTTCTGTGATGAATGTCATCAAATTAAAATGCCCCACCCGCAAGGGTTTTTGCCCCAACATCCAAAAATAGTTGAAAAAAACAGCGATAAAATATGTTACAACTGTCACATAAAAGGAGACTGCAAACTGTGTCATGAAAAACACACACATCCAGGGCTTACTCCTTCAAAAATAGAGGGTTTAAATTGAAAACAAAACTGGCGGAGCTATTTGCAAAAGAAAAGATAATTGAAGTTCTTTCACACCCGGAAGTTCATCCTCAAGAAGCTGCCGTAATTTTGGGTATCATTATAATTATAATCTTTATACTATTGCTCTTAATTGGGATACTGGCAGTTAAACCCCATCCAAAAGATTTGCAAAAAGAAAAACGGGATAAAGAAATTAAAAAGAAATACAAGAAAGAACGTTTTTTGATAGGTATTGAAATATTCATTGCAATTATTCTTCTAATCACAACGCCGGCACTTATTTACACTTCAACTCCAACTTTTTGTAATTCCTGCCACACAATGCAAAAAGATTATAAAACCTGGAAAACCTCAGTACATAAGAATGTGGGATGTGTGGCCTGCCATCAAGAACCGGGCATACTTGGTTTCGGGATTGAGAAAATTGCCGTTACCAGAATGGCCGTAAAATTTGTTTTAGGTTCATATAAAAATCCCATCCTTGGCGAAGTAAGAAACAAATCCTGCAATCGATGCCACAAGAACGTGAAAGACAAAGCCATCATAAACCGCACAATAAAAGTGAGTCATAAGGAATTTTTAAGAAAGGGAGCAAAGTGTACCGAGTGCCACAACACGGTGGCCCACGGAAAAACAGTTTCTCAACCGAAATATCCTCATATGGACTATTGCGTAACTTGTCATAACGATAAAGAGGTAACATGCAACTGCAATCTTTGTCACGTAGAAGATATTGGCAAAAGACCCAGAGAGATTATGAATTACCCCAAAGTCCACATGGAAAAAAGCATTAGATGCGACGGGTGCCACGATACAAAAACATGTAACGAATGTCACGGTGTTGAGATGCCCCATCCGGCAGGCTTTGCATCCCCGTGGCAACACGCAAAATTGGCAGCCTTCGACAAACAGAAAATTTGTTTAAAATGCCACGACCTCGACTTTTGCAACCAATGCCACATGTTTCCGGGCCATCAATACGAATTTAAACCCACACACGGCAAGGAAGGAAGAACCGAAGAAGGTTGCACCGGCTGCCACCGGACCGAGAAATTTTGCAGTTTATGTCATTAGAGATAATTCAGCCACCAGCCGGCTACCCCCAGGAAAATAAAAGGGTAAAGAGAAGTTAAGTAGAAATTGGTGGAAATTAAATAGAAATTAGGTAGTAATTAAGTGGAGATTTCGAATAAGTAACTATAAGTCTCAATTAGTTACAATGAATATCAACAAGTTACTATTAATTTCAATGAATCACCATATCAATACTCAGCAGAAATTAAGTAGAGAGACTGAGTAGAGATTGATAAAGGATTAAAGGTTAAAAGAGCATTAGCAGGGAGCTTAGAGTTGGAAAAACAAACAAACCATCCAACGAGCAAACTTACCTTTTAATTCTAACTTTCCTCATTAAGCCTCTTAATGGCTTGCAAAGCTTCAGAAAATTTATTATCTAAGACATAAGCAGCTTCATAGGCCTCCAAGGCTTTCTCTTTCTGACCAAGTTCTTCGTAACACTGACCAATTTTAAATTGAAAAGAGACATTGTTTGGTTCAACCTCAACAGCCTTTTGATATTCTAATAACGCTTCTTCAAACTCACCCAATTCCCAGTGAGAATCTCCCTTAGCATCATGACCAGTGGCGTGATAAGGCATAATCTCAACAACTTTTCCTAAATACTTTATGGCATTCCGGTAACCGTCCTCGCTTTTCAAAGACATATATGCATTGCTCATGTGGATATAGGCCTCGGGTTCAACATCATTGATTTTTAATGTTCTCTCGTACCACTCAATGGCTTTATTGAAATCTTCCCCATTCTTTGTTCTATCAAAACGCTTCGACCAGTTATCCCCGGCCATCAAATAGTAAGTCTTCTCATAGGGAGCATGCTTTATGGCATTTTGAAACAGCCCATCCGCGACAATTTCATCCCTTTGAATCATAGAACTCATTACTCCTCTTCGATAATACATATCTGCTAAAAAAGGTCGGGCAGCTTGTGATAAAGCCCATACAGAAAGAACTGTGACTAAAATACCAAGTAAAGTCTTGACAACAGAGGAAAACTTAATCTTTAAATTACACTCAGAAGTGGGGCTTTGTCCCATAACAACACCCGCCAACAACCACCATAAAGGAGTGGTTGTTACACTGCTTGGATTGAGTTGCCAGAACATGATATAACCTACTGCCGCGGCAAAAAGAGCGGCCCGTATCGGTTTTACATCAGATTCACTTTTTCTTACAATAAACGCTCCCCACCAAATAAATATTCCAAATATAGAAAGCAGTACAACAAGAGCGGGCAAACCAAGGGTAGCGGCCGCGCTAAGCAAAATATTGTGGGCATCTGCATCTACGGCCCTTGCTTCAAGTTGTATCTTTCCCAAAGTCATATATTTATTCATCGCAATTCTATATGTTCCCGGTCCCCATCCTAAAATTGGGCGCTTACCGATTATAACCACAGCGCTTTTCCAATTTTCCACACGTGTTCCCATCGATCCCTGCCCCGCCAAAGTGGTCTCAAATCTCTTTACGGCAGAATCTCCCCTAAAAGATAAAACGGCATTCCCCACAAAAAACAAGCCCAATACAATAATAAGAAACACGATGATAAAATCTTTCTTTTCTTTGAGATAATCTTTGCCCATTAAAAAGAAAAGTGCAGCAACACTTATTAACGCCGCAAACCATCCGGCCAAACTTAAGGATAATGCTAACACAACAAGTATCAGCAACAACAAGGCACCAAATACGAAAAATTTGTGAATATTCTCCGCCTGTAGATATTTTGCAAATACAATCGGCAAAGCAATAGCGAGAAAAGCTCCCAGAAATACAGGATTTCCAAGGGTTGAACTTACGCGTCCACCAAAAGCACCCATGGCGCCTCCGGAAAGTGTGCCGTATCCGAAATATTCGGCTATTCCCAAAAGTGATACAGCGACAGCAGAAGAAATGAGAGAGCCGCTTAAAATTTTTATTCGTCTCGTCGTCCAATCGATATTTGCAGCAGCAAAAAATAAGACAAAATAACCGGCGTAAATAAATATCCCTTCGCCGTAATTATAACGCCCGAATAAGCTGGTCGATAAATGAACGGAATTTAAGGCAGAAATAAAGACTAAAACTGCAAACATAAGTATGGGGATATCCAGATAAGTGCGTTTTAAACTGACTTTGCCCAAAATCACTTTAATTAAAAATAGGGCAATAAGAACAATGGCCGTCCAATTTAAAAGTAATAATTTGGCAAAATAGTAACCGTTTACAACAAGCTTGCTCCAAGCCAGCGGTAATAAAAAAGCAAATAACGTTAATACATAAAATTGGATGCTATCTATTGAAAAATTTACTTTATTTCGTTGCGTCAACTCAATGTTATCGTTTAACTCAATATTTTCCAAAATAAGCTCCTTTTAAACCTTGTGTGTTTCAACTTGATTTTTATTATAACTTATCGCTCTGGAAATGAAATGATTGAATGAAAATATAAATGTTAAAAACAGCTACTAGTCCTCGGCTTCCAGAAAAATCATTAGAAGCAGCCGTTAGCCCTTAGCCTATAGCCTTTAGGAAAATCAAAAGAGCTTTTTAAAAGATTTTGGTTTTTTTAAAACTCGGTGGGTCGGACAAAGCGAAACTTGAGGTCGCCCCGATGAAGCGAGCGGAAGGCTGGAAAGCCCTCCAGAGGCGGACAGGCGAACAGAGTGAGCGCCCGAGAATCTGTCTGAGCGCAAGCGAGTTATTCTCGGCCCGCCCGGAGCGAGTAAAGTCGCGGATATGGCCGAGTGTGGAGCGTGTTCGACCCACAAAAAAATATAATTAAATAAACAAAAAAGTTAGCTATTACAATTAAACCAAGATTGCCGCGACCTGCCTGCCGGTAGGCAGGTCGCCTAACTGAAGCAGTCACTGGCGGGCAGGCCCTCCAGAGGCGGGCAGGCGCAATGACACCTTATTTGTCACTGCGAGCCCAAAGAGCGTGGCAGTCTCGCTTCAGTCGCTACACTCCATTGGAACTTGTAAAATGCAAAATCAAAAACCGAGATTGCTTCACTTTATTCGCAATGACGGGGAAATAAATGTTCGTAATAACGGAAGAAATAACTCGGAAGACAAATGTGAGAAAAAGAGCAAAAAAATGCCCCGCAATTTGCGGGGCATTTTTAAGCTAAATTTCAGCAACTCTTAGTAAGTCTCGCCAACACCACTGCTACCAGACTTGTGACAATCTAAGCATACGTTGTCAAGACCAGTTGTTGTGTATTCAGCCTTCAAGAAGTATTTACCAGTAGTTAAATGCGGGAAGGAATTATCCCAACCCGTTGCGCCTGCATAAGTTGTTGCATAAGTCTGGAACGCTCCAGTGCTGGTGTAGTCGGTGGTAGTAGAACCACCACTTAAACCACCCCTGTGACACCTACGACAGTTCCTTGAACTTTCCCACGCAGTCTGCCCTGTAATCTGAGAAACACCAGAATACATGGTCGACGTAGTATCGGTCATCACGTGAGTCTTATGGCCCGTGGTAGTATAGAAGTTAAGGTTGTGACAATCAGCACAAAATTGATTCTGGGTTTCGCTGTTGTTGCCATACTCCAGATTACCAGTGCTCTTATAGTTTGCCAACGTGTCTGTAGTACCATCAAGAAGCTGTACGTAATCATCTCCGTTACAATCAAGCTTCACGATACAGTTACTGTAACAATTAGCTCCGTGAACGCCATGGCAATGACTACAGGTAAACCCATCATCAAATTGGGTTTTGCCGTAGTCTCCAAATGTGGTTGCATCCGGAATAGTTACAGCTACAGCAGCTCCGGTAAGAGTATGTCTTCTGTCTCCTAAATTACTACCAGCAGTGTCATAATTATCACTACTACCACCATAAACAGCAAGCTGAGTGAGTGGAGAACCGGCTACGTGACAAGCCTCGCATGCAGAAAGAGCATTTGTTGCAGGGCTACGAAGCAAAACATAGGTTCCTGTCGCCTGGTGAATCGCGTGACAAACTTTACATTTGTCCGTGTTTGCAGCGTACCCACCATGCGGATCCACAACAGTTCCATTCTCATAATAACCGCCGCCGCCAAGACCGGTTTCATCATAACCATAACCGAAAGCGACAACCGTTATACTTAAAGCAAAGACCACAGCTAAAGCCAAAATTAGCATCTTTTTCATCTTCTTCACCTCCTTTCTCTTAATCTTTAAATTTTACTTTCAAATATCTATAACTTACACTGCTAAATTTATAATATCATATCACACACAATATTTAAATTTCCTTAAAAAAATGCGCCATCCCCTCAAATCTTTGGTACCGGCGCCCCTATCCTTATATTATATCGTCATTTTAAGAAAAAAACTTGAGAGTGTCAACAATTTATGTAATTTTTGTTCCAAATTATTCCTTCTTTGGAACAATTCTAACCACTTGTGCACGATTATTAAACTTATCGGCTATCGCAAAAACATTGTTCCCCATATAAGCTATGCCCGTTGACCAATTAAGTTGCCCATCCAACCTGCCACGTTCACCGACTTTTCCAACCTCTTTACCCTTTGAATTGAATATCCTAATTGAATCATCAAATGAATCTACAAGGTATAGATAACCATCCCCATCAACGGTAAGCCCCATTGGAAGTTGAAAGCGCCTGTTTCTCTCATACATACTCTTGGGAGGAGAACCTACAACCCAAAGAACCTCACCATCTTTGTCAAATGCTTGCAAACGCATATTGTTCCCATCGGAAACATAAACATTCCCCTTCTTATCAACAGCAATTCCGTTGGGAAAATCGAAGTTTCCTTCCACTTTTCCCCTCTGTCCCCACCTTTGAATAAGCTTACCTTCCAAATCAAAAATGGAAATATGCCCATAAGTAGCTACAAAAAGTTTTCCGTCGTCAATACAGGGAACGAGAGGCATCATTTCTTTAATCTCTTTTACAAGTTTGCCTCGTTCATTAAAAATCAAGATTTTACTTAAAATCCGGTCGCATACGTATATATGGCCATCATCAGCAACAGCAATCCCCAATGGCCCCTGCATTTCTCCTTTTTTTTCGCCCTTTTTCCCAAATTTTAAGAGAAATTTTCCATTTTTATCAAATACGAGTATTCGCCCATGCTCCGTGTCCGTCACATAAATATTTTTATCTTTATCAACTGCTATTCCATGAGGTTTTGAAAACTGGTCTTCTGGCTTTGGTCCATAGCCGTATATAGAAAAAAGGTGAGTAAGCCCTCCTACTTTAACCGGCCCCTTCGCCTCGGGAGGCCGGGACAACACCCAAAAAAGATATATTAGCCCCATAAGTAATATAAGCAATACTGCTAAAGCTATTGATAAAAAAGTTTTTCTTTTCACTTATCTGTTACCTCCACAAATCAACTTATTTAATATATCACGACCAAATAAACAGTTGCAATGAATATCTCTTTCAGTCACGTAGCTGATAGCCCGCTGCCCGCCTTTGGCAGATCGCTTGATAGCCGATAGCCCGTTCCTCCATCAACAATGGAGTCACTCAATGGCAAAAACCTCCTGCTTAATTGCTAAATAGCCCGTCCTACGGCCTCAATGGCCATCGGCCATCAACTGCTTATGAGATTGCTTCATTGAAACTAATTGTAGTTTATAGAGATTCATTGTAATTTATAGAAACTTACTGAGATTTGTAGAGATTAACAGTTACTTATTCGAAATCTCCACTTAATTACCACTTAATCTCTATTTAATTACCGCCCAATCTCTATTTAATCTCTCTGCTCTATGCTCCGCGCTCTATGCTTTCAACTATCAGCCCCGCCAGCGGCGGGCAAGCATCTGCTATTTTTTTAACTTTCCCCTATACCCTTTCCCCTTCTTTTCCCATCTGCCATACGCTATCTGCTATCTGCCATTATGGCAGCTCCTCCACTTGATGACACAGTAAACACAATCCGTCTTTTGGCTTTGTCACCATCGCGGGATAAGGTGTATTGTGAGGATCGTGACATGAGCTTGAACAAGTTAAGGTCCCACCCGTAAGCTCATCCGTATATGGTTCGCCATAAGGGTGATCTATTCTATGTTCCGGCACTAAAATATGACATGTTTTACATAAAGCTACCGGTTCTTTAACGAGTAAAGGAGGATAGTCGGAGCCGTGGACAAAGTGACAATTTAAACATGAGCCCTCAGGGGCAATCCACTGCAAATAGTCATGAGCAGAACCAGCATAATGAGCCCCTATATCTTCGTGGCACTTGAAACAAAACTCATTGCCGGGAGCCGTTATTAAATTGTCGTATGGCGCACCGTGAGGATCATGGCAATTTACACAGTAAAAATCTTTTGTCAAAGGATGGGCTGAAGCTTTTTCAAATAAAACCTCAATATCTTTATGACACAAGAAACAAAAATCAGTCTTCTCCGCCCAAAGCTGAACGGGATGATCAGAAGCATGATATCCATGACAATCGGTGCACCTGTCATCCTCAATTGGCGGATGAACGTACGGATATTGTATCTTCTTGCCAACATCAGGATGACATGCCACACAAAGTATCTTTTGATTTGCGACAAGACCTTTATCATAATTCGAACCGTGAGCCTCGTGGCAGCTTAAACACAACCCCGCTGCAAACGGTTGATGAGTATCTTTCATGGATAACTCTTCTGCAAATCGATGGCAATAAAAACAAATCTTTTTCGGATCATCTTTCAACAAAGCGCGATATGAAGACATATGTGGTAAATGACAATCCAGGCAAAATCCTTTTCCAACGGGGTCATGCACAAAATTGCGGGTAATATCCTTACCAATTCCCGGGTGGCAAGAGAAACAGAGAGTTTTTAAAGGAGCCACCAACTCCGATTTTTCTCCTCTTTTATGGACCGTATGACAACTTGTGCAATGGGCCTTAGCATAAGGAGGATGCATGGAGGCTCCGCTTTCTTTTTTGTGACACAAAAGACACTGATACGAAGGAATAATTTGACGAAGCCTGGGTTCATACTCCTGTAAGTACGGGAGAAGGAAAATTAGAGAGCCAAGAAAGATAATTGTAAGAAGAGGAATAAGCCAACCTCTCGAGCGAGAAAACCATTGCCAAAAACCACGTTTACGTTCTTTTTCCCCCTCGCTTTCCAACTGTTGTTTGTCTGCCCCTTTCCCCTTGTCCTTCAAAAGTTGACTCCTTAAACAGCTAAATTAAGAGGTAGTTAAACGTTCCAATGCTTTCTTTGCGTCTTTATAATCCGGATAATACCTCAGCGCCTCTTCGTACTCGCTAATGGCTAAATCTTTTTTACCGCTCTCCTCATAAGCTAAACCGAGGCTGTAATGAGCATCTGCAGATACGGGGTTTACCTCGACGCATTTTTCTAAAGCTTCTATAGCCTTCTCATAATTTTTCTGGTCCAGATAAATTTTCCCCATTAAATAGTGCGCATACTCATGTTTTGGATTTAACTTAACAGTCTTCTTTAATTCATTGGTTGCCTCATTAATCTCACCTTTTCTCTCATAGGTTACAGCAAGATAATAATGAGGCTCCGCGTAATTTTGATCCAATGATATGGCTTCTTTAAACTCTTTTATCGCTCTTTCTTCTTGACCCATATCGATATAGGTCATACCGAGATTTACATGTGCCATGGCGTCCTTTGGATTATTTTTAACTTGTTCTTTATACATAAGAAGATCGCGCTCAATAGCGGTTCGGGGGATTTCCTTAGTAAAAAAAGCCGATTTTACAACAAGGCCGCCAAAAACTAATATTAATACAGTTAGAACAATTACACTCCAAAACAACCAACCAACGGAACTTTCTGCTTTTTCCTCTCCGGTATCTTCTTTTAAATCTTCCATTTTTGCCCTCTCTTTGTTTTGAGAAAATTATATAAAAAGATTAACAAAATACCCTGATAGTGTAAAGGTGACTCAATTTAAATATTTCATACAAACATATACATGTTATCGGAATATAGAGAAAGAAACATTAGACATACAGCAAAAAAATTACTTTAATAAAGTTCTGTAAAATGACAATATTTGCAATTCAATCGACAAATCTATCTGACACGCAACAACGTCGTCGGGAACTTTCAAGAAAATGGGCGCAAAATTTAAAATAGCTTTTATTCCACAGGAAATTAACTTGTCGGCAATAGATTGAGCCTCGGAAGCGGCCACCGTTATTATACAAATTTCAATATCTTTCTCTTTGATAATTTTCCCCAAATCTCTTACATCGTATATAACCAAATCGTCAACTTTTTTGCCTATCATTTGTGAATTATTATCAAACCCTGCACATATTTTGAAACCCTTCTCAGCAAAGCCCTTATAATTAATTAAAGCCATACCAAGCTTCCCAACGCCTATAATGGCAACCGATTGTTCTTTATTTAATCCCATGAATTTCGATATATGATGAGCTAAACGTCCAACATTATAGCCCACACCCCTTGTGCCAAATTCACCTAAGTAGGACAAATCTTTTCTGAGCTGAGGGCCATTTCCTCCGGCTAATTCAGCCAAATCATGCGAAGGTACAACAGAAATCCCTTTTTGGGCCAATTCGGTAAGATAATGAAGATAAACGGGCAATCTGATAATTGTAGCCTTCGGAATTTTCTTTCCTTTTGATGTCTTTTTTTTGTCCATACAAAACCTCAAACAATTTCTTTGATATATAGAAAAGGCCTCACAGAAAAATTCTATGAGGCCTTTTCGCCTATTACCTAAACATCTTCACATGACAATCAGCACAGAAAGGTGCGTAAGAAGGCTTGTGACACTCAAAACAATTCCCGGCACCGCTTTGTTTCACGATAACCGGATGAGCTTTGAGAGTCCAATTGCCCATCTCTGATGTCCAACCTTTATGATGGCAAGATTCGCAGAAACTATAATTAGGATGACACATGATACATAAATCCTGATTTGTCTCCCTGCCTTTATTTACCACCGCTCCATGCTCTCCCTTCTTGAAGGCATCCGGGTGAGGCATTTCCATCTTATGGCAATTCATACAAAATTGTGTCTTATGACATATACCACAATTTTTGCCCTCCTCGGCCAAAGCCAAATCTGCGTGCTTTGGCGGCAAGAAATCCGAAGCAAAATGATCACCATATTGCGACCCGCTCCCCGGTTTCAACTCAAATAGCGGAGGATGACACAAAGAACATTTGCCTGAAGCTTTAGCTCCCTCCAGCCCATGACAATCGGAGCCGTAACAGATATCCATTGGTGGTCTATTAACCTTTTCCGGTTCGTGCGCGGGAAGCTCATGACAACGTGAACACTTTGTCCCGATGTTTATGTGTGGCACATGGGTAAAGATTAATAAATTTCTGTTATCTAATTTCTCTCGCGTTTGACCGTAGTCTATGCTGCCGTGACAGTACGTACAATTAAACCCTTCTTCCATTTCAGGAAGACCACCTGTTAATTTTTCTCCCGCCTCAGTTTTTGCGGTTGCAGCTTCTGTAGGCGTTGTTTCTTTTGCCTCCTCCTTGGTAACCTCCTCTTCGGTTGGCTTAGTTTGTTCACATCCAATTATTCCAAAGATTAAACCAATTGAGATTAAAAGAACTACGCCCCACAAAAGATATTTTTTTGTGCTTTTAGGGATACCAAACAACCAACTTCACCCCCTTTTACCATACTATTTTGTGAAAAATTTAACTTCCATATACAAGAGGAGCATGTCCTCTGAAGCAGAGAACATGCTCACCCTTATCTCTTACCCTCAGGCATATCTCCTAACCCCTCTGTCAACCTATCTGACATCGGACAAAGCAGATATGATGAATCCAATAAGCTCCGATAGTCTTTCATCTTTATTGCTTAGGACCCTTGATATCTGAGTATGGTACACCTCTTACGTGACAATAAGCACAGTAAGTCGGCCCGTGGCACTCAAAACATGCCTGCGCTCCAACTTCCTTCACAAGAGGCGGATGACCAGTTGCCTCAAATGGGCCATTTCCAACCTTGTAACCCTTGTGATGACAATCTTCACAGAATGTCTTATCCGGGTGACAATAATCGCATTTAGCCTTCATGGTCCTGGCCTCTGTCTTATGTTTCCCTGTTTTGAAATCAGCTGGATGTGGTATTTCCATACCATGACAATCATCACAGAAACTCTGTAAATGGCATATCTGACATTTAGTTATATCCTTCGTAGCCAAATCAGCGTGATTTCTCACTAAGAAATTAGAAACTGTATGGTCACCATACATAGAACCCTTACCGGGAACAATATTAAATTCTTTTGGATGACACGCTTCGCATTTACCCGTTCCCGGGGTATTCTTCATCGAGTGACACTTTTCGCTATAACAAGAATGCATCGGCCACTCTTGAACCTCCGTTGCATCTTTCCCTTTATGACACTCATTGCAAGCAAAATTCTTCTCAAAATGAGGTTCATGCGTAAAGATGAATGACGGAGATGTATATACGCCCGTCTTGAGCTCGCTGTGACAACTTCCACAATTATTCATGGAAATAGCAACGTTCTTCACGTGATGGCAGTCAGAACAGAATTTATCCTTATGACAAACTGCACAATCCGTGGCATCTTCTTTCGCATCGGGCCTGTGCGCGCTCATATAAAAGACGGAGTGAGGCATCTTTGTCTTATGACATTTTGCACAAAACTCGTAAGCATGACAGATATCACAGTTTTCAAGCTCAAATCCTCTTACCTCACCGTGAGTTGTACCCCAGTTAGCCGCTTTGTGATCCTTGGGTATTGCTTCTCTTGCAGTATGACAATCGGCACAGAAAGGCTGAGCGTGACAAGTATAACAATGGGTGATCTTCTCTCTTGCTTTCTTTATGTGCTCCTCGGGGAAAAACCCTTCTTGTTTGTGATAAGCGGGCTTTAAATCAAACTCCGGAGGATGACAAACACCGCATTCAGGAGGGGCCATTTCCCCTTGCTCTCCATGAGACAATCCATGACAATCGTAGCATAAGTCCATTGAAACACGATTTGTTTTGTTCTTCTCATGAACAGGGATTTTATGACAAGCGTCACACTTATAACCCCGATTTAAATGTACCGGGTGATTAAAAATTAAGCCGAATTTTTCTTCCCATTTAACCGGTTGATCTATCTCCCCGTGACATTCTGAACACTCGCCCATAGTCACCTTACCCTCATCGCCGGTATCCTCCTGCGCAAAAACATAAAACATTCCTCCGCTAATTAAAAGAACGAGGACTGAACAAATTAAATATAAAGCTAATTTAGTATACCTTAACTTTTTTATCGCGGTCGCACCTCCTTTACTAAAAATCTATTACTTTTTTTACCAAGGGAACCAGGAAAACAGCCCCCTGAACCATTTTAAAACAGCGTTTACTTCAAAACCTTCCTGCAAACCGTGGATTGAAGGCCCGTAACCATCGGCAAAACCTTTGGTAGAACCGGGGTGACACTCTTCACATGTTTTATAAAGATTTTCATCAGAAATTCGAGAATTCGGATTATCTTTTGAAAGAATGTTGTGATAATCATGACATTGCCAACATGTAGGAGCTTTTTTGAACCCTACTTTGTAAGCCTGCCCATGATAATAGTCACCGTAATTTTCCCAGTAATCCTGGTGACATTCCCCACAAATTTTCTCGGCGTTTGCCCAAAATTCATCTTTTACTTCCTCATTTTTCAAGCTCTTAATATAATGGTCACCATGACAATCACCGCAGGAAGCTGAATTCACCTTACCCATAAGAGCGGCTTTGCCGTGTACACTATTTTTATATTCGCTGTACACATCTTTATGGCAATCTTTACAAGCTAAAGAAGCAACTCTTAATGAATCCCCTTTAACCTCCGGGTGAGGCAAGGAAATCGTAAACCCTAAATGGCACTCAGAGCAAAGAACATTTCCATGAACAGATTTTTTATACGCTTCCTCGTCTATGTAAAGACTCTTCCCGTTTGCCTCTAAATCCTTATCGCTATGACAAGTCATGCAACCATCAGAAGGATTTATTCCACCATAATATGATGATTCCTGAGCAAATACTACTCCACAAGAAAATAGTACAAATATCAACGATAATGAAATAAGTAAACTAATAAAAATAGAAGTTTTTCTCAAACCTACACCTCCTTACAATAAAATATTAGACTTACAAGAGTTGCTAAAATTAATAACTAATCGGCACCTCCTCGTTAAATTATCACTTAAACTTAAAAAACCGTGTTCAAAATATAAAATCTATCTTTAACAATATATCCAAAAGCATTCATAAAATGCAAGAAAATTTTGCTAAATATTTCACTTATCTTGCATCCTCAAAATGTAATTAAAATATTATTCAAGGCAAAAATTCAATTTCCTTCTTTTTAAAGGAAATTATAAAAAGAAATTAATTTAAAGTTTTTTCTTAAGGTGCTCAAGCTTTTCTCTCGCTTTCTTAAAGTCGGGTTCAATTTCAAGTACTTTTTCGTATGATTCAATTGCTTTCTGAGCTTCCCTTTTTTCTTCATACGCTAAACCAAGTTCATAGTAAGCCGAAAAATTGCTTGGATCTGTAAATATCGCCTTTTTTTCTTCAGAGATTGCCCCATCGCAAAATCCCTTGATTCGATAAAGGGCTCCTAAACGCTGATGAGCAGCAGAGAAATACCCATCAATCTCGATAGCCTTTTTGTAGGCTGCCTCGGCTAACGCCAATTTATTATTATCTCTCCACGTAAATCCATAGTACGAAAGAGCATCCCCCAAGTTTAAATAAATATCCTCGTCCAAGTCATTAAATTCCAAAGCATCACGATATACCGATATGGCTTTATCGGCCCATAGCGGGTTATTTGTAATTTTTGCTTTGCGTAAATATGCCCCTCCCAAATAAAATCTCTGAATATTGTGATGAGGATTTAAAACAACAGATTTTTCAAGACCAAAAATAGCCTCGTTTACATTTCCAGAAGAATTTGAACACAAACCGTTGTAAAGTTGAATATCAGCGGCAACAATCGTTCCAAAATAAAAACTAACGCTTAAAAAAACTATTAAAAAAACTCCAAGCAAAATAGTTGTAAATGTCTTAAACACACGTGAAGAAGGAAAACTAAATCTTCCTGTTTCCCAGACTTTAAATTTAGAGAAATTTCCGAAAGCCATCACGCTCCCCATCAACAACCAAAAGAGGGGGGCAACCCCAACCATACTCGGTTCAAACTGAATTTGAACGACATAGGCCACGCAAGCTGCCAAAAACCCAACAAGAAGAGGATAAATATTTGAGCCGCGAACCCTTTTGAGCAAAACCCCTGCCGATAGAGAAAAGGCAATTAACGCCCAAAAATAAAAAGCAAGGCCCAACAACCCTGTGCTTGCACCAATATGCAAAAAATCGTTGTGAGCCCTGTCGGGCATAGCCTTTTCGCTCTCCAACCTTATAAAGGTAAGCGAACGGTAAGGAGGAAAAGCGGTGCGAAAAGTCTCCGGGCCATATCCAAGAACCGGCCTATCCGCTGTCATCCTGACCGTACTTCCCCAGATACTCAACCGAGTTCCAATTGTTCCTTCTTTAAGCGCAAAACTCGACGCAATTCGGGAAAACTCCGAGGAGGGAATTTCTCCTTTTGAAAAACCAATAAAAAAAGTGCTCATTAAAACCAACATTAAAGCAATACACACAACTGCAACAAACTTACCGTGTCTTCGCAGCGAACCCCTTCCGGCAAAAATAATTAAAAATGCTGTCCCGGCTAAAAATCCCAACCAACCGCCGCGAGAATATGTAAGAAATAAGCAAATTAACTCAGCAGATAAAGAGATAACCAAAAATAAGCGCTGCAAGCTTACTTTGGTATAAAGCAAAAGAACAACGGTAATCGGAATGGTCATAGCCAAAAAGGCCGCCAAAAAAACGGGATTGCCAAGTGAAGAAAAAATTCTTACCCCAAAAGGTTGAGCGGCCACCCGAAGAAATTCAAAACCGAAATATTGAGCAATTCCGTAAACGGAAACAAGGAACGAGGCAGCAACAAATGAAGTTGCTAACCGCTTAATTTGTTTCTCTTCGTTAAAAAAGTAAAAAGCCAGATAAAAAAGAATTATATAATTTAAAAGTGCGGGTAATCCCTCAAATCTTCTGTACTGGCCAAAGATACTAATCAAAGGATTAATGGAAAAAATAGTGCTAAAAATTATCGTCAAGGCAAAAAATAAAAGCGGCAAATCCATGGAGGTGTGATGATATATAAAACCATTATCCCGAATTATTCTGTTAAACCAAATTAAAAGCATAATCAATGTTGCTGTATGAAGAAAAATTATTTTAGGCAAGTTATAAAAATCAAAAGTCCAAGGGCAAACAAGAACCGGAACAATGAAAGCTATAGCTATCAGAATGTAGCTGATTAAAGACTCCGAATTCATGGAAAGCCGGCTGGTTGATTCGTTGATCTGTTGGTCTATTGGTCTGTTCATTTTAAAACGCCCTTCTTGCTCTTGAAAAACTATTTTATGTCATAGTCACTGCGAGCCCAAAGAGCGCGACAGTCTCGTTACTTTTTCGTCATCACGAGGGCTTTAGCCCGTGGTGATCTCAAGATTGCTTCGTTAAAACCAATTGTAATTTATAGAGATTCATTGTAATTTATTGAAATTAATAATAACTTATTCGAAATCTCCACTTAATTACAACTTAATTACCGCCTAATTTCTATTTAATCTCCATCAATTACCACTTAACTTCTCTTTACCCTTTACCTTTCTTTTCCCACCAGCCCCCTACTCCAATCTCACATTTTTATTTTCCCTGGAAGCTGATGGCTGGAGGCTGGTAGCTGTTTTACCTCGCTCCTTTTCCTGTAAGAACAACTTTTATGGTTTGCAACAATATCTTTAAGTCCAAAAATAAAGATTGATGATAAATATAAATCAAATCGTACTTCAACTTGTTGTCGGGTGTCGTGATGTAAGAGCCACTGACCTGAGCAAGACCCGTTACCCCGGGTTTAATCTTAAAACGCTCTTCGTACCCGGGAATATTTTGCTTATGCCTTTCAACAAAATAAGAGCGCTCGGGCCTCGGCCCGACAAAACTCATATCCCCTTTTAAAATATTCCAAAGCTGAGGTAATTCATCTATGCGACTCTTTCGCAAAAATCTTCCCACAAAAGTTATCCTTGAATCGTTTTCAGCCGCCAAAACCGGACCGCTTTTTTTCTCAGCTCCCACAACCATAGTGCGAAACTTGTACAAATTAAAGGGCTCCCCTTCCTCTCCAACCCTAACCTGTTTATAAAAAATGGGGCCGCCGGAGGTAAGTTTTATTAAAATTAAAGCTATAAGCATTACCGGTAAAAACAAGATACCGAAAAAAGCCGCCAGTAAAATATCGATGACCCGTTTCAAAATAAAGACCCAAGAAGGAACCGGATCTTTTGTAATTTTAATTAAGGGGATGTCATTAACCAAGGAATAGTCAACTTTTCCGATAAATATTTCATAAAGTTCGGGAATGGCCTCAATTTTTACACCGGTTTCATCCGACTTTACAAATTCACTAAGTAATTCCCTGTGTCGAATCGGAGAAGCAATTATAACCCTATCAACATCATGGTCTTTAACCAATCTAACTATATCGTTCACCCCTCCCAAAATGGGAATTCCCTGAACTTTTTGGCCTATCCTTTCAACATCTCTTTCCACCAAACCAACTACCTTATACCCCCATTGGATACGCTCTTCTAACTCCCTTAAAAGCTGCAAGGCAATTTCTCCCGTTCCAACAAGCAAAATCCGCTGAGTCGGCCACTCTATATTTAGAGTCTTTAAAGCAAAAATACGCCAACCACAAATTATTAAGATGAGAGTTACCCACGAAATTACAAACACTGTTCGAGGAAAAGAGAAGAACCTAAAGAAAAATGTGACAGACACAATAACCAAAGTACTCAAAGTGACCGCCTTAAGAACAGCAAAAAAAACACCCCAGCCACCTTGGACTTTTTCGGGATCATAAAGGTCATATACATAGAAAGCTCCCAGTTGAATCAGGGTTATAAAAATAGCGAGGTTTGTGTACGCCTGAAAGTTAAAAACAGGAAGCTCGCCTCCAAAACGCAATAAAAACGAAAGAATGATGGCACAGTTAACGAGAACTGCGTCAATTATTATTGAAATTATTAACCATCTTTTCCTTGATAATTTTGTCATATACCAAACACCAACTAATTTTAATAAAGGATATCGAAACCTATGTGACAATTAACTCATTATAAATTTCCAAGACCCGTTTTGCCATTAATTCCTTGGTAAATTCCCTATTAACTCTTTCTTTGCCGTTTGCCCCATATTCATTCCGTAAATTTTCATCATCCAAAAGCTTATTTATGGCCTTAGAAAGAGCTTCGGGGGAACCCGGAGGAACAGTAATCCCCGTCACCCCATCTAAATTAGCATACGGAACCCCCGTAGGTAAATCGGTGCTAACCACAGGCTTTCCGCAAGCATGGGCTTCAAGCTGAACCAAACCAAAGGCCTCGCTCCTCGCCACCGACGGTAGAACAAAAACATCGCAGGCATGATAGTAAGCAGGCAAATCATCATCAACGACTCCCCCTATAAAATGCACCCTATCAACTATACCCAAATCCGTAGCAAGTTCTTTTAAATCATCTTTCAACGGTCCTTCGCCAACAAGAAGAAGCTGTCCCTTTACATTCTTCATAGCTTTTACAAGAAACTCAACACCCTTGTAATAAATCAACCTTCCAACAAAAAGCACAATATTATCGCCGTAACGATTTCTTATTTCTTTTGCTTTTTTTGAGACCTTTTCTGTTAACTCAAAACGTTTGACATCTATGCCATAGTGCACTACTTCACATTTCTCTTTAACCTCTGTTAAAAATGGCGAATGCTCAATCATGTTCGGTGAACCAACAATAATTTTATCCGCCCTCTTCAAAAAAGCTCTTAAAAACGGCTTATAAAGAGAGAGCAAAAACTTCTGTCTGATGATGTCGCTGTGATAAGTAACCACCAATTTCCCGGACGAAGATGCAAGTAAATAGGAGAACTCTCCAAAGGGATATGGAAAATGAAAATGAAAAATGTCGCTTTTTAGCTTATTCAACCAATATGGGAAAGTCGGAGCAATGGGCGTGGATTTAAAAGTGCCGATGTTTGGTACCTTATAAACTTTTATGCCATCTATCTTTTCCTCCACCGTTTGAAAAGAAGTATTGGCAACAAGAACCCTGACATCAATTTGAGAAGATAACTCACGCGCCAGGTCTCGAACGTGGTTTTCAACCCCTCCGATTACGGGATAATATAGTTTGTTTACCATAAGAACTTTCAATTTTTT
>Ga0209121_10001288_pt1 | contig 26314 bp, 23 predicted proteins | sample Cruoilmetagenom3_FD_187292 | JGI IMG/M metagenome (GOLD analysis project Ga0209121, IMG submission 187292) | Oil polluted marine microbial communities from Coal Oil Point, Santa Barbara, California, USA - Sample 3 (SPAdes) (version 2) | ecosystem: Environmental > Aquatic > Marine > Oil seeps ...
TCAAGCGAAAAAGCGGAGTTTACACGTGTAAATGAGCACTTTGAGCTTGGTTTTAACGCGGTAGATGACCAAGTCAGTAGAATTTCAACAGCCTGTTAAAGGCAACTCCGATAAAGACTGGGTATTAAGCTATGATGAATTTCTGACGCTTGGCGACACGATTAGCAACGCACAATTAAAAACTGCCTAGGACAATGTAAAGAGCGAAGACACTGCCAGTATCATTTATACATCAGGCACTACTGGAGTGCCAAAAGGTGCCATACTCAGCCACGGAAACATCACCTTTACTACCCAATCCATTTTACAAAGTACCGATGTGCACCCAGGTGACTCAACACTTTCATTTCTCCCATTGGCCCATGTATCTGCCCGTGCAATTTTATATGCGGGCCTGTATTCCAACACTACCACTTATTTTAATCGCAATATGGATACCTTGCTGGATGATTTTAAATCAAGCAAACCCCATTGGTTTGCCAGTGTGCCGCGTATTTATGAAAAGGTGTATACCAAGGTCAACAGCGGGGCCGAAACCAAGGGTGGTTTTGCCTTAAAAATATTTCATTGGGCATGCGAACTTGGGGACGAGGTTAGTGACTTAAATTCTGCACAAAAACAGCTGCCCATGGGCCTGCCGCCTAAATATGACATTGCCAATAAATTGGCTTTCAGTAAATTACACGATGCATTTGGCGGCCGCTTACGTTGGTGCATCAGTAGCGCAGCACCAATGAATCCCAGCATTGCCAAATTTTTCGATGGCGCGGGCATTCCCATACTGGAAGGTATTGGCATGACAGAAAACACCTCTTTTTCCAATTTAAACCGCGTTGATAATTATCGCTTTGGCACAGTGGGTCAGGCGGGCCCAGGCATTGAAGTTAAAATAGCTGACGATGATGAATTCCTGGTGCGCGGGCCAAATGTGATGCAGGGTTATTATAAAATGCCTAAAGAGACTGCGAAAGATATTAACGATGACGGCTGGCTATTCACCGGTGACTTGGCGTCCATTGATAATGAAGGTTTTGTATGTATCACCGGCAGAAAGAAAGGCCTGATCATCACCTCTGGCGGTAAAAATATAGCGCCTTCTGCCATCGAAGGCCTGATGGCATTATCCAAATATATTAGCCAGGTGTGTGTTATTGGTGATAAACACAAATATCTCACCGCATTAATTACGGCGGATCAAGAAACCATCGGGGAGTATTGCCAGATCCACGGAATCGAGTTTCGCGACCTAAGCGCCTTAGTGGATAACGAACAAATACGCGCACTGATCGAAACCGAGATTAATATCCGCAATCAGGAATTAGCCTCTTACGAAACGATTAAACAATTCTCCCTTGTTCCGGAATTTACCATCGAAAATGAAATGCTCACCCCGATGCTTAAAGTGAAACGTAACGTGGTGATGAAACAGTATGCAGAAAATATCGAAATAATGTACGCTGAGTAATCATTTTTCCTGAAAGGGCTTGGAAAGGGTATGATGGATACCGATAATTCAAACTGGATGATGATGGAAGGCCAACAGGACAATGCGCCTTATAACAGTCGCTTTGAAAGCATTAGTCGCAAGCTTCCTCAGCACATCCTCACCACCCGCGAGCTGATGGCCAGCACTCGGCATCACCCTGATATTCAGTTGGAAAGGCTTACCGGCATTCATGAAAGGCGCATGTGCACCGATGGGGAAGACTCCTTCACCCTGGCTGTCGGGGCTGCATGAGATTGTTTGGAAAAATCCACTTATCAGCCCTGTGATATGGAAATGCTAATCAACTGCTCCATCACCAAATTTAAGGGCGGGCTTTCCAATCGATTTGAACCCGCCCTCGCCCATTCCATTAAAGACGCCATTGGTGCCTACAAGGCCTTGAGCTTTGATATTGGCAATGCCTGTGCCGGCATGATGACAGGCGTCTTTATTATGAATGAATTTATTCTCAACGGTGAGATAGAGCGCGGCATCGTCGTTAGCGGCGAGTCCATTGCAAACCCCAGCACCAATGCTGCGAAACAGATCCGGTTCATATTCAGCAAGCAACTCGCGTGGGCGATGCAGGCGTTGCGGTCATACTGGAGCGCGCACCCAAGGGGCAAGGTATTCCCGTAGCGGGTTTTACCACCCTTTCGGACCATAGCCGCCTTTGCCTTGGTTTCGCCAGCGCCGTAGGGCCTGGTGCCGCTATGTTTACCAAAGCCCGCACCATTCATAAAGTCGCCATTGATGACTCCCCTCCGCTTTTAAAGCAGGTACTCGATGCCAGCGGCCTCAGTTTTGGTGATATTGATTATGTCATTCCTCACCAGACATCGGCCCGCGCCATCGAAAAAGGCACGCGAGAAATTTCCGAACGGCTAGGGGTTTTCCCGAAAAATGTCGTCGTCATCGTGGACGAGTTCGGCAACACCGCTTCCACTACCCACTTTGTTGCGCTCTATAAATACCTTACTGAGGGGCGTTTTAAGAAGGGCGACAATATTATGCTGATTTCATTTGCGTCGGGCCTGGAAGTGGGCGTTATTATATTTACCATGGATAAACTGGTGGAGCATTATGGGCGTAAAGATTGAGGCGGCTGCCACATCCGTACCCGAAAGCGGTGGAAACCTCGAACTGCTGCTTCCCCTTCTCAGGCGCCACCGGCACAAAGGTGCTCTCGCGCTCGCGGACGAAGCGGCAAACAAATGCCTGAATAAAACAAAGCGTCAAGCCGGTGAGGTAGGCTTACTCATCAATGTGGGAATTTACCGGGATAAAAACCTCGGCGAACCCGCGTTCGCCTCCCTGATACAAGAAGATATTGGTGCAAACCCCGGCGGAAAAAAGTCCGCACTCACCCCCACAAACCAGCACGGTACTTTTTCATTCGACCTCGCCAACGGAGCTTGTGGAGTGATCAATGCCTTCCATTTACTGGATCGTTTCACTCGATCCGGCATATTGGAACTGGGTATGATTGTGGCCCGCGACACCGACCCCGGCCCAGGTAAAACCCAAAATTTCCCCCACCCAGCAGCGGGCGACGCTGTACTGCTTTCACAGGGTAAAGAGGGCGAGGGGTTTCGAGCCTTTCATTTCGAAAACTTTCCTGAATTTGAAACTATGCAGGAATCCCGTGTTAGCTGGCGAGCTAGCCAAATCCCTCTTCCTTTCGGATGGGGCGGAAAAAACGTATTACAGCTCAAAGAAGAACCGGGATATATCACGCGCTGCGTGGAATGTGCAGAGCTGGCATTAAACAGATTCCTGAAAAAGCAGCATCTGAATATCAATGATATCGACCTGATTATAAGCAGCCAGTATCCTCCTGAATTCCCCGATATACTGGAACAACACCTGAGATTGCCAGGAGATCACGTCGCGCGAGTGAGCGAAGCCTTCATGGGAGCACTTAGCGCAGCACCCATTGCCGGCATTGAAGCGAGCATGCGCAGTGGGCGTTTTCAGAAAGCCCAAAAAGTTGTATTTATTACGGTAAGCGCGGGGATTTCAGTCGGCTTGGCTTTGTATGAGCAAACGGCAATTTAAAGGAGCTGCCTGATTGGGGAGAATAAAGGCCAACTTTTGACTTGCGCCTGAAAAGCAGCATTCCCAATAGAGCAACCCCTGTTAGTACTCCTGATGCAGTTTCTGGCACCGACTCAACTCCCCGAACCAAAGCCACCCCCCAGTTCGGATTCTTATGTGCAACATCCCAATTTTGAGGGCTGGGGTCACTATCATCCATAAAGAACTGATTATCAATATTCTGTTCAACAAATATTGTCGTAAAACTCGCCCAGTTTGCATGAAAAATACTGGACTCGTGTTCGTAAAAAGCCTTCGAAACCCGATTCTCCTGATAGACCAAATCGTCCACTTGGGTAAAGCCAAAAAGTTCGCCAAACTCAAAAGCTTTGACATTATCACTTTGACCGTTAAAAGCAGTAACCAAACCCGACATCTCGGTGGGATGGGCAATTCGCCAGTTACCGCCAGAGTAATCCAGCAGCGCTTGATCAAATGAATTTCCCAAGGTTTGATCCCAGCGCAACCACTCAAAATCTCCACCAGTTACGACGTTGGTATCGGTATCCAACATATAACCATTGTGTTCGATTAAAAATGCAAAGGCCATTTTTGAAAATAGGAGCGAAAACATGATTACTCCGCAAGACCTGAATAGTAATCGCACGCTTTGAATATCCATACACATCTCACCCTATCTAACGCCACGCATAACAGAAGTAATGCAGCCAAGAACATAATAATTATAAAGCCGATAAAGAACACGTAAATATTCACTATCTTGCTTTCTTCTAAGCCGATCTCAAAAGTGATTTATGCGCCTTGCCATGCAGGCCATTTGGAAACTCAAGAAGATTTACAAGACGCGCTACGCCAGCAAACCTTCCAATTGCTGCTCGTCTATGACAATAACCCCCAAAGCCTGGGCTTTGCTTAGTTTGCTACCCGCTTCTTCACCGGCCACCAGGTAATCGGTTTTTTTGGAAACCGAGCCAGAAACCTTTGCGCCTTGCTCCTGCAATTTAGCTTTGGCTTCTTGACGGGTGAAGCGGGAGAGTGTCCCCGTTAGAACGAAGGTTTTACCCGCCACCTGACTTTCTGATGCCTGCTCTGCAACGGCAACAGCCTCCCATTGCAACCCAGCATCCAACAAGGCGTGGATTACTTTCAGGTTTTCTTCTTGCTGGAAAAAGTGGTGGATATGCTGGGCGACAATGGGGCCAATATCCTCGACCGCCATCAACTGTTCTTCATCGGCAGCTTGGATTTTTTCCAGTGAAGCAAAGTTTCTGGCCAGCGATAGGGCCGTGGCGTCCCCTACCTCTCTGATTCCCAGTCCGTAAAGAAAACGCTGCAAGGTGCTTTGTTTGCTTTTATCCAGCGCATCTTTCACGTTCTGAGCTGATTTTGGCCCCATACGTTCCAGCTTGGCCAGCTGTTCGACTTGAAGCTGGTAGAGCTCTGCCACGTTGGTAACCAGCCCTTCATCCACTAGCTGATCTACCAGCTTGCTGCCCATTCCTTCTATATCCAAAGCGCGACGGGAAACAAAGTGTTTGATGGCTTCTTTTAGCTGTGCTTGACAAGCTAGCCCTGCATCACAGCGAACAATCACCTCGCCTTCAATATATTCCAACTCTGATTTGCACACGGGACAGTGTTCGGGATGGCGGATCTGTTCTGCATTATCTGGCCGTTGCTCCATCATCACACGCTGCACTTTGGGGATCACATCACCCGCACGGCAGACCACAACGAAATCATTGATGCGCACATCCAAACGTTTTATTTCATCCAGATTATGCAAGGTGGCATTGCTCACGGTAACGCCGCCCACGGAAACCGGTTTTAAACGCGCAACCGGGGTAATGGCACCTGTTCGCCCTACTTGAAAATCCACCCCCAGTAATTGAGTAAGCGCTTCTTCGGCTGGAAATTTATACGCAATCGCCCAGCGTGGCGCGCGGGTTACAAAACCCAGCTCTTCCTGAAGGGCTAAGGAATCCACTTTCACCACAACACCGTCAATTTCATAGGCCAGTTTGGCGCGTTTTTCTGCCATATTTCGGCAATATTCCGCAACGGCATCCGCGCCTTTCACCTGTGCTGCTTCTGGGTTTACCTTTAAACCCAGAGATTTCAAGTAAGCGAGCACCTCACCATGAGTGAGTGGCAGCGGCTCACCCTCCATCCAACCAATTGCGTAACAATATATATCCAAAGGCCGCTCTGCTGCGATGCGCGGATCGAGCTGGCGCAAGCTTCCTGCTGCGGCATTACGAGGGTTAGCAAAGACTTTGACACCCTTTTCTTCCTGTTTTTGATTCAACTGAGCAAAACCCTTCAGCGGCAGAATGACCTCTCCACGCACTTCAAGTTTCTGCGGAATATTGTCACCCATAAGCTGTAGGGGAACGCTGAAAATCGTTCGCACGTTGCTGGTAATATTTTCCCCAGTATGGCCATCACCTCGCGTGGCGGCGCGAACCAGTTTGCCATTTTCATAGAGCAAGCTTACGGCGAGGCCATCCAGTTTCGGTTCACAGGTAAAACTAACGGGGCTTTCATCCCCTAACTGCTTCTGGATACTTTTTTCAAATTCACCCAACTCTTCGAGATCAAAGGCATTGCCGAGAGATAGCATTGGCACTTCATGCTTCACCTCTTCAAAATGCGACAGAGGTATATCACCCACTCGCTGAGTTGGAGACTCTTGCACCAGCAAGCTGGGGAAGTTTTTTTCAATCTCTTGGAGGCGGCAGAAGAGTCGGTCATATTCGCTATCGGGAATGCTGGGTGCATCCGAAACATAATAGCGATAACTGTGATCATTGAGGGTTTTGCGCAGGGAGTCGGCTTCTTCAGCCGCTGCAGATAATTCAGCGCTCATAAAAAGGCCAGTTCAGTGTTACGGGGAAATGAAGGCAGGGTATTTAGCCCTGCATAAAGTGCGTTTAATCGACCAATTCAAACTTTTGACTTGGAGCCATTTGTTTTCGGCAAAAGTCATCAATACGCTGGCGGTAGTGAGCAATGGTTTGTTGCGTAAGTGCGCTTTGGCTTTCATCACGCAGGTCACAATCGAGGACGGAGGCAATACGTTGCGCGGTTTCCAGCATGGTTTCAAAGGCACCACGCGGCGCCTGAGGGCCAGGCAAGGTCATAAACAAACAAACACCGGGAGTTTGCAGCTTCGCCATTGCATCCACATCAAAGCTGCCTGGTTTTACCATATTGACCAAACTGAAAAGTTTTCCGCCTTCTTCATCAGCGAGGGAATCAAGGCGATGAAACAAGCCCATGTCACCAAAACGCAGACCATTATTCAATACAACCTTAAGCAGGTCTTCACCGTTTATCAGGTTCTGTTTGGAAGAAAGGTTAATGGCGATAACATCTGTTGTGACCGCTGTTTTGACCGCTTTAGTTGCCGAGGTTTTTTTCTTTTCCGTAACGGGTCGTGAGGAGGATAACGCTTCATCGAAGTCCGAGTGGCTTGATTTTTCTTGTGCGAGGAGATCTTCTTGGGGCAGGAAGGCACTGTTATTTAATAGGGGTTCATCCGCTGACAGATTGTCAAAGTGATCAGGCTGGGGCTCTTCGTCAAAAAAGTCTTGATCTGTAGCGCTTTCAGGGGCTGGGCGATCGGCCGTAAAAGGCTCCGTTGAAAGCGGAGCTTGCTGGTTGGGCAGCTGTGATTCTCTGACGATACGCGCATTGCCCCCAGGAAGCTCGGGGTTGTAGTCGCTGAACAAATCCTCGTCAATTTCCTCTTCGCGCGGTTTTTTAATATCCACCTTTAAAGAGTTTTTACGTGAGTCTAATGCACGGCGCAAACCATCTAACAAGACTCCGAAAATAAAAAGGCCAACAACGACGATAAGGATTTCCCTAACACCTAATTCCATGATTTATTCTCTCTCTCTGACAAACGCGCTTTTGGAATTTTTTCCATGTTCTTTTAACCTATTATAGTAGCTTGTGAATGGCAAAAACTGCATCCTTTTTGATCTTTTATTTACTACATTGCAGCCATGGCAGCGGCTTCATCGACATCGACAGATACCAGTCTAGAAACACCTGGCTCCTGCATGGTTACACCCATTAGTACATGGGCCATTTCCATTGCCACTTTATTATGACTAATGTAAATAAACTGCACATCTTTCGACATCTCTTTTACCAGGCGACAAAATCGCGCAACGTTGGCATCATCCAATGGCGCATCCACTTCGTCCAGCATACAAAAGGGTGCTGGATTTAAGCGGAAAATAGAAAACACCAGCGCAATAGCTGTCAATGCTTTTTCTCCCCCGGATAGAAGATGAATGGTGCTGTTACGCTTACCCGGCGGCCGGGCCATAATGGCCACCCCGGTATCCAATAAGTCATCTCCGGTAAGCTCCAGATAAGCATGACCACCCCCAAATACTTTGGGAAAAAGCTCCTGTATTCCACTATTCACCTTTTCAAAGGTGTCCTTAAAACGTGTCCGCGTTTCTTTGTCAATTTTACGGATGGCGTCTTCCAGAGTTTCCAGCGCTTCAATCAGATCTGCGTGCTGGGTATCAAGGTAGGACTTTCGCTCGGATTCGGTCTGGTACTCATCAATGGCAGCCAGGTTAATCGCACCGAGGCGGCTGATTCTGGCGGCCATTTTTTCAAGCTCTTCTGTCCAGGCCTGCTCTGTCGCTTCTTGTGGCAAGTTTTCCAGTACGGTTGGCAAGTCATACTGCTGCTCTTTTAGTTGCTCTAGTGCGGTTGAGCGTCTGACTTCAAGCCCTTGCGTTTCGATACGAAGTTTTTCAAGCTCGCTGCGATAGACTTGAATTTGCTGTTCGGCTTCGCTGCGTTGTTTTTCAAGATTTTGCCGGTTTTGTTCTGCACTTTCCTGCTTGCTGCGCGCCTTGGAAACATTTTCTTCAACCCGCAGGCGCTTTTCCAGCAGCTCTTCGAGAGTTTCCTGAAGAACTTCGATGGGGTTTTCACCTTCACCCAAGCCTTCAAGCAGGCTTTGTTTACGCTGCTCCAATTGTTGCCGCTGCCCTTTTAAGCGCTCTAAGGCCATCACGGTGGAATCCAACTGGGACTTCAGCGTTTGGGTTTCCAACGCTATACGATGGGCATCATCTTTGTGGCTGCGTGCGGTTTGGCGTATTTCATCAAGAGCAGTGCGGCGCTGATCTCTGATTTCGAGCAGTTCTTCTCGGCGCTGGTTATCTTCCGCCATGATATCCAAGGCATCCTGCAGTACGAGTCGAGATGCCTTAAGTGCCTCTTGGTCGGCCTGCACTTGCTCTTGCGCTTCACGCGTATCACCGTCCAGTCGCTGGCGACGCATGGAGAATTGCTCCAGCCGCACTTCCTTGGCAGATAGTTGGGCCTTTAAATCTGAGACTTTTCGATTGCCTTGATTAATTTCCTGGCTGATATTTTCCCGCTGCTGTTCGATTTCCTGCAACTGCTCTCGACCGATTTCGAGCTGCTCAAGCACTTCGGCTTCTTGTTCTTCCAGCACGTCAATTTCAGCACTGAGCTGTTCAATTTGCTGTTTTCGAGCCAAGACACCGGCTTCGTTATTGTCTTCTTTTTGAATGCGCAGCCAGTTGGGGCCCATCCATAAGCCATCCCGCGTTACGATGGATTCGAGGGAGCTCAGCTGGCTTCTTAGGGCAAAAGCATCATCGAGAGTGTCAACAGCGTAAATGCCGGAAAGCAGTTGCGTGCCGGCGTGGTCGCTGTTGACGTAATCCAGCAACTTCGGTGCCTTGCTGTAGAGGGAGTCGAGATTAATGCCTAGTGAAGCGTTAGCCGGTGTTTCGCTGCTTACGAAATGAAGACTACCGCTTAAAGTCTCAATATTATCACCCAAGCCAGAGACCTGGTCGATACACACTGCTTGTAAACTTTTACCCAGAACCGTTTCTACGGCTGTTTCCCAACCGGACTGCACATCGAGCTGATCGGCAAAACGCGGGGCTACATCAAGGGCCTGATCTTGTAGCCACTCAGTGACCTGCGCGCTGGAATCTCCCATGGCAGCCTGCTGCAGGGCCTCTAGTGAGGCGAAGCGCCCTTTATTGCTTTGTAGTGTGCTTCTCAGTTGATCAAGGTTTTTACTCAGCTGGTTATTATTTTGACGCTGTTGATCCAGTTCACCGCGAATACTTTGCAGCCGATCTTCTTTGCTTTCGAGAACCAACTGCTCTTCAGAAAGCTGCTCGTCCAGTAGCTGCACATCATCGTTGAGGCCGCTGTCTTGCAGGGTTTCGCGCTCATCAGAAAGGCGTTTTATACGCTCAAGGCCGCGCTGAGTGCTTTGCTCTAGTTGTTCTATACGGGACTGTTCGACCTGTGCTTTCTGGCTGGATTCTGAGGCGCGGGCATTAAATTGATCCCACTCGCTCTGCCAGGACTGCATGGCTTCTTCAGAAATAAGGAGCTGCTCACTGGATTCTTCCTGCTTGGCCTGTAGTAATTCCCACTCAGGCTCCGCCAATAGAACTTGTTCGTTCAGCTCTTCAACTTGGAGCTGGTCAGTTTCGATGTCCTCGACGGCTTGACTAAGGGATTCGCTCACTTCAGATAGATCACGCTGTACTTCCTGTTCGCGCTGCTTCTGATGCTGGATATTTTGCTCTAACCGCGCCACTTCGGCACCCAGGGTGTAGAACTCACTCTGCACGTTGTTAAACTGGTCGCTCAGCTGCGTCCATTCGGCATGGTGTGTTTCCAATGCACTCTCTACGCCTACCTGTGCGGTAACACGCTCTTCACGCTTTAATTCCAGGTCGCGAATGGTGGCATTGTGGATCTGAATTTTTCCATCAAGGCTACGCCAATGCAGGGCTTGCAACTGCGCCTTAAGTAAACGCTCGTCTTCCTTAAAATTCTTATATTTTTCGGCAGTTTGAGATTGTCGATGCAGATGCTGAAGCTGTCGATCCAGCTCTTCCCGCACATCGTCAAGTCGATCTAGGTTGTCGCGGGTTCGACGCATACGGTTTTCGGTTTCCCGGCGGCGCTCTTTGTATTTGGAAATACCCGCCGCTTCTTCGATAAAAACACGCAGGTCTTCCGGCCTTGCTTCAATTAAACGGGAAATCGTACCCTGCTCAATAATGGCGTAACTACGCGGGCCAAGGCCGGTGCCGAGAAAAATATCTGTGATGTCTTTCCGGCGACAGCGTGTACCATTTAAAAAATAGTGGGACTGACCTTCACGGTTAACACTTCGCTTGGTAGAGATTTCAGAAAACTTGCCAAATTCACCAGGCAGGGTGCCGTCGCTATTATCAAAAACCAGTTCGATAAAAGCCTGGCCAACCGGCTTACGGCTGGAGGAGCCGTTAAAAATAACATCGGTCATGGACTCACCACGCAGATGTTTAGCGGAGCTTTCACCCATCACCCAGCGCACGGCATCAATCACATTGGATTTGCCGCAGCCGTTGGGGCCAACAATCGCAGTGAGGTTTTGCGGAAGGTTCACCGTCGTCGGATCGACGAAGGACTTAAACCCCGCTAATTTAATACTTTTTAATCGCATTGTGTCCTATAGCCAGCTATCTGAATGATGGCCGCTGATTGCCAATCCATTGACGAGGGAGTAGCCAGTCCATGTGGTATATAAGGAGGGGATGTTAGTCAAAATTTTCCGGCGAAACAATAGCCAGCCTATCAACGGATAGCTTCAATATTCAGCTGAAGGCTTTAGTATTGCGCCAAGGGCCTTTTATTCTGCGCTGAAGGCCCTAGTACCCCACAGAAGGCTATTAATAAAGCGCTGCGGGCTCTGCCGGTTTATGCCCGGCGGCTTCCAGAGCGGCTTTCACTTCTGGAGACATGTAGTTTTCATCATGCTTGGCGAGCACTTCTGTTGCTTTGATCACTGCCCCTGCTTGAAGCGGGCCTTTTACCAATATGCCCTGCCCCTCCCGAAACAAGTCGGGCAAAATGCCCTCGTAATGCACCGTTACATCGGCAACACCATCAGAAATATCAAAAGAAACCTGCAGACCTTTTTCGGCCTGTTTAACGCTACCCTCTACCACCAGACCACCGGCACGAATGGTTTGCCCAGGTTGTGCTTCGCCCGAAGAAATCTGCGAAGGCGTATAAAAAGCATTAATGTTTTGCCGCAAAGCATAAGTGGTGAAGCCCACGGCGATGGAAACACCCACCACAATCATAATGACAATAATCAATCGTTGTTTACGAACCGGATTCATTTCGTACTTCCTCTCTAGCAATACTGCGTTTTAATTCTTTGACCAAGGTTTTGCGCTTCAAAACGGGGGCTATTACATTGATAGCCAGCACCAGCAAGGTCAGACCATAAGCGGCCCACACATAAACACCGTGGCCGCCCATATGCAGGACTTCATTAAGACTGGAGAATTGCATCGTTAAGCCCCCTTCTCTGCGGCAATGATGTCTTGCACCCAGCGGCTACGTCGCTCGCGATCGATGATTTCACAACGGCTGCGCATAATCACTAGAACAGCCAGCAAGAAATAAAAGCCGAGCATCATCACCAGCAGAGGAACCCACATATCTGCTGGCATCGCAGGTTTTTCAGTGAGGGTAAACGTGGCAGGCTGATGCAGGGTGTTCCACCAATCAACGGAATATTTAATGATGGGCAAGTTTACAACCCCCACTAAAGCCAAGACAGCCGTAGCTTTGGCGGCAGTTTGCCTATTTTGCATCGCTGAATGCAGAGACATCACACCCAAATAAAGAAATAAAAGGATTAGCATGGAGGTGAGCCGAGCATCCCATATCCACCAAGTTCCCCAGGTTGGCTTCCCCCAGATGGCACCGGTGAACAGTGCAATCAAAGTGAAAGATGCACCGATAGGTGCGCACACCTTGGCCACTACTTCGGCCATTTTCATTTTCCAAACCAAACCAATACCGCCCGCGACGGCCATCATCATGTAGGTAGATAATGCCAAGCTTGCACTGGGCACATGGATATAAATGATGCGAAAACTATTTCCTTGCTGGTAATCCTCGGGCGCAAAAAACAAAGCCATCACCAACCCTGAGCCGAGCAATAAAACCGCTGCAGCCACAAACCAGGGAAAGAAACGATTGCTGATGTCGTAAAAATAACGGGGCGACCCCAACCGGTGGTAATAAAGCTTAATTGTTGTCCAAATTCTATCGATCAATTTTTAATCACCTAAACTTATACGCAAAGAAGCGGCAATGGCAAAAGGAGCCAATACCACCGCCAAGGCCAACATAGCCATCATCAGGCTCAAGTGAGCACTGTAAGCAAACCCTTCACTCACTGCCTGCACTGCCCCCGTACCTAAAATAAGTACCGGCACGTGCAGCGGCAAGGCAATAAGAGAAACCAGCATACCGCCTCGACGAATCCCCACGGTTAATGCAGCACCAATCGCGCTGATCAACGCCAATGTGGGCGTACCCAAAAGAAGCGTCAGCATCAATACCCACAAACCTTCGCCCGAAAGGTTGAGCATTATACTCAATATCGGCGCTAGCAGGGCCACGGGCAAGCCCGTAACCAGCCAGTGGGAAAATACTTTCGCCACCACCATCAAATACAAAGACGAGGGCGAAAGCAGTAACTGCTCCAAAGTACCGTCTTCAAAATCTTGCAGAAATAAAGAGTCCACCGCCAACAACGTGGACAACAGTGCCGCTATCCACAATACGCCGGGGGCAATCATTGTCAGTGTCTTAGGGTCAGGGCTAATTCCCAAGGGGAAAAGCGTCACTACCATAAGCAAGAAGAACAAGGGGTTCACCCAGTCATTACGATAACGCAGTGAAGCCAAGAGGTCGCGGCGCAAAAGGCGCATAAAAGCCCTGCCTTCGCTAATCGGCGCCCGCGCCACAAACTCAATATCTGGCACTAAGACCTCTTTACTGTTGGATTGTTCCAAACTCTTAGTGCTCATAATCAGCAGAAGGGGATTTTGGTCGTCCCAGCAACACCTGCTGAAACTTTGCCGCACCCAACTTTAATTCGTGATGTGTCGTTAAAATGACGACCCCGCCCTTTTCTGCATGCGATACCAGCAAGGCCTCCAGCTTTTCAACGCCCTTTTTATCAATGGCCGTGAAAGGCTCATCAAGAATCCAAACCTGACGCTGCTCCAGATACAAACGCGCTAAAGCCACACGGCGCTTTTGGCCCGCCGACAGCGTATAGCAAGGGCTATCCTCATAACCGCGCAGCCCAACTTCCGCCAGAGCATAAAAGTAGTCGGTCTTATCTGCAGACGGAGCCAACCAGCGTAAATTTTCCAAAGGACTAAGCTGGGCTTTTATACCGGGCAAATGACCAATAAACGTCAAAGCCTCGGCGTACCCAGCCCGCTTTTTGTGAATCGACTCGCCGCGCCAGAGCACCTGCCCCGACTCAGCAGGGGCTAGCCCCGTGAGAATACGCAGTAAAGAAGTTTTACCCGAGCCGTTTTCGCCGCCAATTTGGATGATCGTGCCCGCTTCGGCCTTAAAACTCAGCTTGGAGAAGAGCGGCGTGTGATCACGCACACATTCAAGTTCTTGAATTTCAATAAGGGGATGATCCACACTTAGGCCCGTATATAACAACAAAATAAAACCAGCTGGCAATTATGCCGGTCTTGCTTAAAGGATAGCAACCAAGAGCGGGGAATAAGCAACATCGACTACATTTGCACAAACGGAGACAAGTTTGGAGCAATCACCCCTCGGCAGCCCAGGTTGGCGAGGCTGGGGGCTATTGGCAACACCTATAAGCTCCATAGCGCTGGCAGTGTTGTCGAAATTCGGCGAGAAGGAGCGGACGAGGCTACAGAAGGGAAACGGGAAGAAGCGTAAAACAATGCTAAGTGCCAAAACTAAGCTTATATTATGTAGTAGCTTATACACTTAAATGGACAGAGCCTGCCCCGTGAAACGCTTTGGGTACTATTATGGCAAAAGCACCCAAAGCATTCACGGAGCTGACTAGTTTTTACTGAGGACTAATAGTCAAAAGTATTTGCCTTAATGATATCACCGTAAACGCCCCACGCCGGCTTAGGCGTTCGATCTTGGCGCATCACACCGAAATTCTGCTCTCGTGAGAGACGTTCTTCCGGTCCATCTAGATACTCATAGATGAAAACCCCCATCAGGTTATTATCAAGCGCAAACTTACTCATCATTTCAATATACTTGGACTGGTTTTCTTCCGTATTTTTATAATCTCCTACTAGATCACTACTCGCATGAAAGCCTGTCTCCATAATCAATATCGGCTTCCCACCACTACTTCGAGAAGCAACTCTGATTGCCTCATTAGAAAACTCATAAAACTTTTTTATGTAGCCTTCTTTAGTAGGATTAAAGCTTGGGTATAAATGTAGGCCAACGATGTCATAATCAATTATATCAGCCACTCTCTCAAGCCAGCGGCCAAAAGTGCCGGGAAACATTGGCGTTGCGCTCAAAACAATTCTGCTGTCGGGGTCATGCACCCTTACTACACGACTAAGTGTACGCATGATCGCATCATTTTTATAATCTGGCCAACGCCCTACTCTCCACATTGCCACGAGGTGCACCCTAGCAAAATTTATCTCATTTTCTAGTGCCCAGTAGTCTATATCCGCACCGTAGCGCTGCACCACTGCTGTGGCGTAATCTTCGAGCTCCCTTACATAGGCCAAAGTATTTAGCTCTATAGTCCAATTTGGTACAGATGAGCGCACAAGAGGACTGTTATAGCCATTGCCCACTTGAGCAAATACCTTCAGGCCGTTCGCTTTTGCTGCGCTCATAACCATGTCGAAGTAGTCAAACTTAAACTCAGCATTCCTTACTGGCTCTATATCTCGCCACGCAAAATTAATACTGATCCACTCAACACCGTTATCTGCAATCGTCTTAATATCGTCCTCAGTAAGTTTATAAGTATCAAAGGGGATGTGGTAACCCACTAAACCCCACATAAAGGGTTCATGTGCCGCATTAGCTGATGCTGTAGTCACCTGAGAGAAAAACAGAAAAATAAACAAATTAAATTTTATAAAAAAATATGAGAAAACCTTAGTGAAGGCCATTTCGCACACTCCCTGAGTCTTTAGGGCAGCTCTGAAAATTGCGTTTTTACCCGATAGCGGCGTCAGCTCCGCACTCAACGCCTTATGCAGCCCTTGTACAATCGGCTTTAGCTTCCTGCATCGCTCTCGGCCTCTGTTCCCGACTCAGCTCTACCGGTTCCGTCCATGGAGTCGTGCGGACTTCCGTGCGGTGCTTTATTGCTCTCGAATAAAAACTATAATTTTTAGAGATACTCTTTTGTTAAAAAAATGGCAAGTATAAGACACCTTTTACTCGAACCCCTAGAAAATATTTACATGCATAAAAGGATGAAGCACTATGAATTTACTGTTAACGCCTTTATGCAGGGGCGTTTTCGATACGAGCCTTGCGTTATACCATTCTCAAGGCATGAACTATCCTTGAATGAAGAGAAGCAAGGGATGGAATAGGCTGAGATTAAAGTGAAAATTGATCCACCCAGCATAAACGTCAACAGCAATACCAGGCAGGCCAACACCACAACAAGCCAAAGCGCCGCCCAATCAACACGGCGCCTACAACTCGACCAGCTTGTGCGCCAGATCGCGCCACACGGTCAAAAAACCGTTACTGCCACCGTACAGGCAAACAGCCAGCCAATAGCCAAAGCGGAACAAGCCCACAGCGCCGCCCAAACGCGCCATTACCAGGTACTTCTGAAAGTCGGGAACAAAGCGTTCACCGCAAACAGCCCTATCCCGTTACTCAAAGGCCAACAAGTAGAATTGGAAATCAACCCAGCGAGAGGCTTGGCCATTCGTGCAATCAGCATCGATAAAAACAACCTGATTAATGATGCACTGAAACTACTGACCCCAAAACAGGAAAACCTGAATCAGCTTTTTACGCTGCTATCCCAGCAGCCTCTAACATTACAAAACCCTGCAAATAAACAAGAAGCCAGCATCCAGCAGCAACTTGAGAAAGCCGTCACGCGACTTTTAAACCACTCACCACGAACACAAGCTTTGCAAAACCCTCAACAGATGCAGCAAAGCCTAAAACAGTCGGGGATTTTCCATGAAAACCAGTTTAAACAAATCGCTGCGAAACAAAAACCACACGCCCAGCATATAGCTTCAACTAGCAAGCCTGATGTCAATCACATTCAGCAAGACCTGAAAAGCCAATTAAAGGATTTTGAACGGCAACTTACCCAACTAAAGCAGGACTTGGCAAAATCAAGTCAAGCGCTGGGGAAATCTGAGAATACAGCAAGCTCAGATAAAAATGTTTCCGCCAGCAAACAGACCTTCACAACAAAAACTGAATTAAATACGGCAGGGCAAATAAAAGGGGAAACAAAAACCTCAGCCAACGCCGGTGACAACACCAGCTCTAAAAGCACCACACTTCAGAACGCGACAAAAAACCCGGCGAAAGTGTTCAACCCTCCACTTCCCCTAGGTGCAAAACAAAGCGGCCAAGCCGAAAAATTACCGCCAGCATTGCGTAATACACCTTATTTCCAAAGCGCCATTCCAATTATTAACTCAAACCAAGCCATAGCGAAAGGAAGCCGGCAGGAGAATATTCCCGCAAAAGACAGCACGGAAAAAGTGATCGAAGCCTTAATTCGGCAAACAAATAGCGCGCTGGCCAAAATCCAACTTAACCAAATTTCCAGCCTCAACCAGCCAGCCAGCCCCTCGGCGGAGACCGCTACAGCACAGCAGTGGTTATTTGAAATCCCCGTCAATACCGGCAGCCAAGTGGAAACGGTCAGCATCCTTATTAAAGAAGAAGATGAGAAAAATGCGGAGAATGACAATAAAAAAGAAAAGCGCTGGTTTGTAAATTTAAGCTTCGACCTGGACAAGCTTGGCAAGCTACAAGTAGAGCTTACCCTGATTGGAGAAAGTGCCAGCTCCACTATATGGGTAGAAAAAGGTAGCACCTACCAAAGCGTCAGCCCACAACTGTCGAGCCTACAAACCCGCCTTGAGGCCCTCGGCCTCAATGTAGAAAAGCTGGATTGCCGTAAAGGTCTGCCGCCGCAACAAAAAACTCGCATTCACTCTCAACTCATCGATATCAATACATAAATATGAACAATGATGAATTAGCCGTTGCCCTTTATTACGATGGCGATAGCGCCCCCAAAATAACTGCCACAGGCAGCGAGGACATTGCCCGCCAGATTATTGCATTAGCCATAGAGCATGAGGTGCCCATTTATGAAAACCCTGAGTTAGTGGCCTTGCTAGCCACCCTGGAACTCGGCGATGAAATTCCCGAGATTCTTTATCGCACCATTGCGGAATTAATTTGTTTTGCCTATGAGGTAAAAGCCATGTCCGATGAAGAGAAAAGACAAAATGCTCGTGATAATGATGCTTTCTAACAGAAGAAATAAATAGGCATCAAAGCGGGTAACTCTAGGGCATCTCTAAAAATTAGAATTTTTATTCGAGAGCAAGGAAGCACCGCACGGAAACCCAAAGTGCATAACCATCTAGGCTCTCAAGAGAGCCATGTGTTCGGCCATTAATTTGGCTGGAGTCGTAACCAAGTATTTTTCTTGACCGCTTATTGAACTCGCCAAGCAGTCCTTCATCACACTGCTACCGCAGACCCTCATTGTATTTGTTATGGGCTTGGTGTTGCCTTTAACAGGCTGTTGAAATTCTACTGACTTGACCATCTACTCCGTCGCTTAAGGCGCCTACTTTCGGTAAAATCGCACTCAAATTACCCAAAGCGTTTCACGGGGCAGGCTCTGCTCATTTACACGTGCAAACTCGGCTTTAGCATCCTGCGTCGCTCTCGGCCTCTGTTCCCGACTCGGCTCTACCGGTTCCGTCCATGGAACCGTACCTCCCCCATCCATGCGGTCGTCCGCTTTTTCGCTTGATTTTGCCTTATATCTGACTCAATACAGCGAATTTCAACAGCCTGTTAATCGCTTTTCCAATTTTACGCAAAATAGTCAAATTCAAACGAGCGGATACTACATCAATTGCGGCATACTATGGCTCTGTTAGTCATGCACGATTACGAAAATGACGTTTTACGCTATATTGATACTTACAACTGTATAGGAAGAATACCAATGATCAACGTATTGAATTATTAAGTCATGGACTACCTTTGGATATTCATCGCATTTGTTTGCGGTTTTCTTGTTAAGCAAATAGGCCTTCCTCCCCTTGTCGGCTATCTCGCTGCGGGCTTCGGACTACATGCGCTAGGTGTTGAGCCCGATGCCTCACTTCAAACTCTGGGTGATCTTGGCGTCATTTTGCTATTGTTCACCATTGGCTTAAAGTTGAACGTTGCCAGTTTGTTTAAAACAGAAATTTGGGCCGGTGCTGCAGGCCATATGAGCATAATTATTCTACTTACCATGGTAAATTGTATTGCTCTTGCGACTTTGGGGCTGATCCATTTTGTCGGTCTGGATTTATATGGTGCGGCACTGATTGGTTTCGCTGTCAGCTTTAGCAGTACGGTTATCGCGGTGAAAGTCCTCGAAGAAAATGGTGAGATGCGCTCTCGTCATGGACAGGTCGCCATTGGCATATTAGTTATTCAAGACATCGCTGCAGTTATATTTGTTACCCTTGCCTCCGATATGTCGCCCTCTTGGTGGGCGCTGAGTTTGCTGGCTTTACCGTTAATCAGGCCCGCGCTTCATCATTTACTCGGGCTTTGTGGCCATGGTGAACTGTTGCCTTTGGCAGGGATCTTCCTGGCGTTTACCGGTGGTGAGTTATTCGAGTTAGTCGGTCTAAAGGCACATCTAGGCGCATTGGTTGTTGCGGTATTATTAAGCAATCATTCCAAGTCTGCAGAACTTGCTAAATCATTACTCAGTTTTAAAGATATATTTTTGATCGGCTTTTTCCTTTCCATTGGATTTACCGCACTGCCAACAATCGACATGCTCGGCGTTGCGCTAATTATGGCAATTGCCCTTCCTGTTAAGGCCGCCCTATTCTTCTTCTGGCTTACACGGTTGAAGCTGCGTGCTCGCACCTCATTTTTAACCGCACTAAGCCTTGGCAACTACAGCGAGTTTGGTTTAATTGTGTGTTCGATCAGCGTTAGCCAAGGGCTATTAACTAAAGAATGGTTAGTTATTATGGCACTGGGCGTTTCTCTATCTTTTGTTTTTTCAAGTGCTATTAACGCAGTCTCACACAGGTTATATGCCCGCTGGGTTTCGCATATTAAGCGTTTCGAGAAGCCTGAACGCTTACCTGAAGATAGGTTCGATCAACCCGGGGATGTCGCCATTCTAGTGGTAGGTATGGGTCGTGTTGGCACCGGCGCATATGACACCCTAGAGAAAGACATGGCAAAGACTGTATGCGGCATCGACATGGATCGAAAGCGTGCTGTTTCTAGCCGTGATTCTGGGAGAAACGTTATCTATGGCGATGCGGAAGACCCTGACTTCTGGTCGAATATTACCTTTGATGGTATCCAATTAATCATGTTTGCTATGCCGAATTATCTAGACATACAAGAAGCCCAAAAGCAGCTTCAGTATGTCGGCTTTAATGGCAAAACAGCAGGTATTGCCCGGCATGAGGACGAAAGGAAAAAATTACTCGCTGCCGGTGTCGACGAGGTGTTTAATTTCTATGCTGAGGCGGGTGCTGGGTTTGCGGATGAAAGCATTCATCTTTTAGGAGATGCGTAGCTTATCTATATAAAATGAAAAGATCTCTACTTAAGATTAAGTATGTAATTTGGTCGTTTCGTTAATATTGGGGAAATTAAATTTGGGAGGTGGGTAAACATAGATTCAAAGACATTTTTTTATCTACACATAATTTTTTGATGGGGCTAGCCTTCTACCCCCCTGCCCTATTAGACCTTAATCCTTCTAAAAACCGCCGACTCTGAAAGTCTTTTAATGCACACTCAATTTCCTTTCTTGTATTCATCACAAATGGGCCGTACTGCACCAGTAGCTCATTAATAGGCCGCCCACTGAGTATTCATAACTCCGCCCCCGAGGGACCAGCCTTAAGCTGTAAGTGCTTGCCTTTACCGTAGACCCCTAGTTGGCGCGTTGCTATTAAATTCGTTGTACCTTTATAGACATACACCAGCGAGGATATTCTGCATTAAAAGACAACTCAACGGATTCGTTAGTGGACAATTCCAAATTCAAAAAAACAGGCTGTGTCGAAGATTCGGATATCGGACCTTGCAGTAATTGTTGATTGATTATTACATGACCCGCGATGATGCGAACCTTTCCGCCCTCAGACAGCAACAGCTCTTCTATATCGCCGCTAGCAAATTCCTGATAAGCCGCCGGTCGCATTTTTTCAGCCGCCGGCAAATTCAACCAGATTTGAAAGCCATGCAATAAACCTTGCTCTTGATCAGGCATTTCGGAATGAAGCACACCGGCACCGGCTGTCATCCACTGCACATCACCGGCACCAATCACCCCTTCATTACCCATGTGGTCGCGATGGCGCATACGCCCAGCTTTCATGTAAGTGATGGTTTCAAAACCACGATGAGGATGTTCAGGAAAACCACCAATATAATCCTAGAAACCGCAGTTGGCCGGCCCAAACTGAAAGTTTACACTTCTATAGTAAGTTATTTTGAAAATAGAGCTTTCACCTGTTGGGTGCCTCGTGTAGATGTCGACCCGCCAAGCGATGAATTTTAACCCCATCACCATCTTGAACTGCTTGGGCAGTTATGACTTGCTCTAATTCCCGCATGGGTTTTCTCCAGTTTACTATTGTGACGCAGCGCCCTTACGTCGCTGTTAGTCCATCCCGGCCATGGGGGGCGGTAAAATCCTGGGCTGGCCCCACGGGAACCACCCCAGTGGGGTTGATCATCCGATGACTGGCATAGTAATGCGTTTTAATATGCTCAAAGTGGACGGTTTCAGCGACACCAGGCACTTGATATAGCTCGCGCACATAAGCACTCATATTCGGAAAATCAGCCAGCAATTGGCGATTCGTTTTAAAATGGCCAAAGTACACGGCATCAAAACGAATTAAGGTGGTAAATAAACGCCAATCGGCTTCCGTCAACTGATCGCCAGCAAGATAGCGTTGCTGTGTTAATAAGCCCTCTACCCAATCCAGTGAATCGAACAAACGATGAAACGCCACTTCATAAGCTTGCTGTGTGCTTGCAAAACCTGCTTGATAAACACCGTTGTTAATGGTGTCATAAATACGATCATTTAAGTCGTGAATTCTCTGATGTAAGACCTCAGGATAATAGTCTGTCGCATTGCCGGTTAAAGAATTAAACGCCGTATTAAACATGCGAATAATCTCCGACGATTCATTACTCACAATGGTCTCTGTTTTTTTATCCCACAAAACCGGTACTGTGACCCGGCCTTCATAACTCACATCGGCTTTTAAATATAACTGGTAAAGAAAATCGAAATTGTAGAGTGGATCATTCATCTCCCAACCATGTTCCAGCATAATCGGCTCCACCACTGTGACATCAATATAGTCATGCAACTGCTTTAGCTCACGAAAAATCAATGTACGGTGTGCCCATGGACATGCATGCGACACATACAAGTGATAACGCCCCTTCTCTGCTTTAAAGCCGGGCTCACCATTCGGTCTGGCTTCTCCATTTGGGGTCAAGCAATTTCTAAAGCGACTATCCTGACGAACAAATTCTCCCACGCTATTATCGGTGTCGTACCACTGATCCACCCATTTTCCCTTCTGTAATAATCCCATGACACTTCTCCAAAAGAGTTGAACTACTCTGGTGGGCACGCTTATTAATACGCAATGCCCTTATATCTTTACAACAATCTTCCTAATCTTTACGGCTATTATTTAATCCCTTAAGCGGGCTTCCAGCAGGCGATCAAAACTCAGGCTACCCGCGCCTCTAAAGATTAAGCCAAGGCTAATTACGAGCAAAGCGAGGCCAAACTCATAACCGTTGTTAGTCATAAATAGACCGTTTTGCAGATGAACCATGACAATTGCCACAACCATGGTGATTGCTAACATGAGTGCTGCTGGGCGTACCAGCAAACCAGCAACCAGTAACAGCCCACCGAAGAATTCCGCGCCTCCAGCCATCGAGGCCATTAACATCCCTGGTTCTAAGCCGATCGATGACATCCAACCTGCCGTACCTTTAAGGCCATACCCGCCATACCAGCCGAATAATTTTTGCGCCCCATGTGCTGAGAAGATTATGCCCGCACCCACTCGAAGAGGCAGGGTATCTAAGCCAGTGGCGCTTGTGGTGATCTTACTGATAAGTGATTTCATTTTGTTGCTCCAACATTAGGATTATTTAAGTGTTGAACCCATTGTAATGACTGTGATAATTTCAAAAAGGGGTCTTTTTTGTTTAGAATGTTCTAAATATTAGAACTAATATTGGGAGGATATAATGGGCAAAAACCCCATCAGTATAGAGATTCTAGAAACGCTGGATGCAATTGACCGACGCGGAAGCTTCGCAAAAGCTGCAGAAGAACTGAACAAAGCGACCTCCGCTGTTTCCTACTCAGTGCAAAAGCTTGAGGAGCAGTTGGATATTGCAATATTTCGGCGCCAAGGGCGTCGCTCAGTATTAACACCAGCGGGACGATTAATGTTGAATGGAGGTAGAGAAATACTTCAACTCACAACACTTTTGGGAAACAAGGCAAAAGAAGTTGCCACAGGCTGGGAACCTCGCATCAGCATTGCAATTGAGTCACATCAATCGTACTCCGCCTTCTTTGCCGTGCTGCACGAATTTCTAAACGAACACCCCACGGTCGAAATTGATATTTGTGAATCTGTACTCAATGGTGGATGGGAAGCACTAGAGGAAGGCCGTGTTGACCTCATTGTTGGCTCGCCTGGCCCGGTTCCTGCGCAAAAGGGTTATCGTTCTATACCGCTGACACGACCCGATCTGGTGCCGGTGATTGCGCCTCATCATCTATTGGCTAACTTGCTGACTCACCCCGAAACTTTCGAAGCAGCTTTGCCTAAAGCCCGGCGTGTCATTACACACGACACCTCGATCGTTGAGATTGCGCGCAGCGAGGGCCTAAGCAGCGATGGAAAAATGTTTTATGTGCAAAATATCGATCAAAAAGTAGAAGCCATACTGGCAGGGATTGGTATAGGTCACCTGCCACGACAGCGCATTCAAAAATACCTGGACAGTGGCAAACTTATACCACTGGAGTTGTACGAGAGCGCCAAATACGATAATTTTCTTGCTTGGAAAATAAGCAATAAAGGTAAAGGTTTAAATGAACTTACTAAACGACTGGCTGCTGTATTTGGCTAAAGTAAAGTCCTTTTCAAGCTCACCCAAGCGATATGGATAGAGCTAGATGCCCGGTAAGAGCTTAAAGCACAGTTTGTGAGGTGCAGAAATGGATTCTCAAAACTCCCCATATCTAATTTGTATTTTACAGAGGGTGTGCCAATGAATAGACGATACCGCCCTCTGACAAAACCTGCACCGGCAGCCCATCGATATTCAGCGTGACCGGCAGTTTTTTATCTCGAATATCAGTTATGCCCTCAAAATATCCTAGCTTATTCTTCAACTGGTAGAAGGTTTGAATGCTGTTGTCGCATTTATCGCGCAGGCAGAACTGGGCGGTTTTAACACGACTCACCGAGAATTTTCAACTGCTCTGACCCCTTTGATGCCGGCTGAAACCACTGATGATACCGGCCCGGTGCAGACTCCAGTTTCGTTGGTGTAAAAAGCCATCAATATCCCTAAGAGAGTGCTTGCTGGGGCGGGCGGACTATACGAAGTGTTCGACAGATGGCTTGAAATGAGAGACTACGCCACTATTGATCCCGTGTTTTGTTGCAGCGCATAGCGAGGAATTAGGTTCTAGAGAACGATGGGAATCTATTCGATGGATAGGGTGGTTTCGACTTGAGGCATTGTCTGCTTTCGGCCATTACCGGACGTTTATTTAAGAAGCCAGCACATAGTAAGTACCACGCCCAGTGCCTTCCATCTTTATGAGGCCTAGCTTAAGTAGCTTATCAAAATCCAGCTTTCTTGAGGCGAGGCTGCGTGACGATATCACCCCGTATTCGCGTTGTGTAATACTGCCGTGCTCTTTAATATAATCCAGTATTTGGCGATGGTGCGGCTCTAGACGTGGTTTTTCTGCCGATTGTTCTGGCAATGTTTTACGCACACGACGAAGCTCATCAAGTATGCCATCCGCGAAATACTCCAACCATGCAGTGAAGTCGATATCATCCTTCAAATCGTAATAATCACCCTCAAGGCCAACGGCTTTAAAGTAGCGCGTAATATTGCGGTTGTAGTAATTCTCAAAACTGAATATTTCGAATAAATCCAGTCTGGCTTTCCCTAAAATGGCTGTTGTTAGCAATCGGGTCGTTCTTCCATTGCCATCAATGAACGGATGGATAATCACGCATTGGCGGTGGAAAATACCAGCCAAAATAATGGGGTCTATCTTGCCGATATTCCCTTCAATAAATTTGAGTAAATCTCCGGTTAGCTTTCTAACATCTTTTATATCAGGCGGAATAAAGACAATCTCGTCAATTTTTAGAGGATTGCGAATGATGACCGGCGCTTCCCGCAAAGCACCGCAATGTGCAGGGTTGTCCATCAAACCAGAAACGACCTGTCCCTGAATTTTCTCCAGCGTCTTTATATCCAGCTTGAATTTACCAGAGCGCACATTGGCATATAGCGATTGCAGTGCTTTATTGTAATTAAGCACCTCCCTCTCAGTATCGCGTACGCTCTCTTTTTGGGTCTTCAACAGGCGTTTTACATCGGTCAGCGGTAATGGGTTACCTTCAATACTGGTAGAAGCATAGGATGACAACTCCCTTGCCTCAATCTCCAGTTTCGCCAAATCCTGGTTGCTTAGATGAAATGATTTAAGCTCACCCAACGATTCTCCTATTTCACGGATCGTCGAGAGAAGCTTATCGCTAATAGTGTATTCAGGTGTCCAGTTCATAGCCGTAAACTAGCCGATAACTAGCCGCAAATCAACAGAATAATGAGCCGTAAACTAGCCTTAATTTAGCCGCCTATTTCTTCGCGCTGCTCTCAGGTCATGGCCTTCCTGGCTACTTCAGCGAGTAGGTCCAGTTTCGCTGGTGTAAAAAAGCCATCAATTTCCCGAAGAGGTATTTGTAGTGACGGGCAGATTATACGAAGTGTTCAACAGATGGCTTGAAATGGCAGACTACGCCACTATTGATCCCTTGTTTTGTTGCAGCGCATAGCGAGGAATTAGGCGTTAGAGAATGGTGGGGAATCTAGTCGGTGGGTGGGGTAGTTTTCAATTTGCGGCACTGTCTTCTTTTGGTCAATAGTAGATGTAAACAACATAATAGGAGCAATGTTAACTCGGAATAAATTTATCTCAAGATATCTAATTACAACTTAAAGTAAATTATTAGAACTTGAAAAAACTGTAATAGATTTTGCTCCGCGTGACAGATTAGATCTAAACTTCTACAGCTCACATTTCAATTTTAATCAAGTTGTTTAGCGCCCGCGTTCTAAAAAATCCACTCAAGATTAATGAAGTGTTCTGGTCAATAAAACCGGACACATTAATTTGCTAAATTTTCATAATTAACCGGTGACATATCGTTGTTCGATGAATGAAGCCGGTCGAAATTGTAATACTTAATATAAGCGCTTACATCATTCGTCATATGTTCGCGGGTCGGCTGGTGAACCTTGAATATC
>Ga0209121_10001289_pt1 | contig 26302 bp, 24 predicted proteins | sample Cruoilmetagenom3_FD_187292 | JGI IMG/M metagenome (GOLD analysis project Ga0209121, IMG submission 187292) | Oil polluted marine microbial communities from Coal Oil Point, Santa Barbara, California, USA - Sample 3 (SPAdes) (version 2) | ecosystem: Environmental > Aquatic > Marine > Oil seeps ...
CATCCAGATCGAAGAAATGCAAGCTGATATCTCCAACCGCGCCTTGCGAGCGAAGCTTAGCCATTTCCTCCCAGGTGATAATTTCCTCATTTCTCATCAGGAAAGGATTATACTTGGTCGCCCCGATGCCCACGAAAGCTACCGTCGTCTTCTTGACATATTCAAGAGCCTGGCTGATATGCCGATCCGCAATGAGCAATTCCGCTGAGTCAACTGACCCCACCACGCCTGGCGCTGGCATTAATGACATTTTCGCACCCAAAGCTACTGCCGTACGAATGACAAGGTCCGTGGCATGCGTATTGGTATTGGGGCTGCCCAACCCCCCCAACATTTGCACAACAAGGCAGTTAGGCATCTTCTCCTGTTCAAGATGAGCCACCATGGATGCCAGTGCAGATCCCCAGGTCAAGCCAATCACATCCCCATCTTTGACAATCCTTTGGAAAAATTCCGCTGCTGAGATGCCCAGGAAATGGGACACCGTTTCATAAGTTAAAGTACCGGGGATCTTGACAACTATCGCTTCAACCAATCCATATTTTGTTTGAAGCTGCTGCATTAAATCTGAATAATCGCCTGGAATCGAGGCAATTTCAATGCGAACAATCCCCTGATCCATGGCATCTTGCATCAAGCGTGACACCTTCGGCCTGGAGATACCCAGCCGTTTTGAAATCACCGTCTGGGTCAAGCCCTCCTCATAATACATCTTGGCGATTTTTATCATCAACTTCTGAGATTCATTCATATTATTCTTCTAGAAAAGAACTACTGCATTTCACAATCATTCAATTAAGGGCTCACGACACTGATTTGCTGCCAGCTTTTCAGAAATACGTTGGCGTTGGAACTAGCTCTCACAATATCTGGCCAGGTAATCGAAATTAGGTTTGAGGGATTGATAGAGCTTCAAGAAGAGGGGATACTTCTTTTCGTAAGCCTCTGAACCCTTTGGAAAATGAACCTGGCGATCCACAGCAACCATATTATCGACCATGGTCTGATAAGTCGGATAATACCCCAGTGCTTTCCCGCATAAGATCACATTCCCAAGATTCGCGGTGTCGGGTACCGCAATCGTTGTGATGGGTTTCCGCAAGACTTTTCCCAGAATTTCCAGCCAAGTCTGACTCCGTAAGCCACCCCCCACAGCACGAACCTCATTTATTGAAATCCCAAGCGATTCAACGGTTTCAATATTATTACGGAAAGCAAAGGCGACGCCTTCCATGATGGCACGGATAAAATGTGCCTTAGTGGTCTTTAAATTGATCCCGAAAAAGACCCCCCTGGCATGGGTGTCCCAGTAAGGTGTCCGTTCACCATTTAGATAGGGCAGGAAAGTCAACCCGTGGCATCCCTCAGGGACATTTTGAATAAGATCATTGTATTCCCTGAAGATATCTTTGGAGGATTCTGCCTTATCTTCAGACCGATCGAAAGCATTCTTGAACCATTCCAACGATTCCCCTGCAGTTTGCATGATCCCCAAAGATACCCAATGATCACGGAGACAATAATGCCAGCACAGCGTTCGACCCATCTGATCTTCAAGGGGTTCTTCCGAGCAGACTGTGATGACACCGGCGGTCCCCAGGATCAGGGTGACCTGTCCAGATTGGGTCATCCCGGAACCAAGGGCAGCAGCAGAATTATCCGAACTCCCATTGACCACCGGGATCCCGGCCCGCAGACCGGAAAGTTCAGCAGCCTCCTCAGTCACATAGCCAATAACCTCATCAGATGGGAGCGCCTTTGGAAAGTATTCCCGGGGAATCCCAAAGAAGTTAAAAGCAGCCTGCGACCAGGTTTCATGTTTAACATCAAATAGAAGCGTACCGCTGGCTTCTGCGTAATCCGTTACCATCACCCCGGTCAAGAGGAATTTCAGATAATCCTTTGCCACTAGGATATGCCGCACCCTTGACCAGATTTCAGGTTGATTTTCCATTACCCATTTGACATGTAGTGCTGTGTACGTCGTTGAGGCGCTGTTGCTAGTTTCTGAAAATAGCAGCGCCTTCGCCCCAGGATCGCGGTTGATTCTTTCAACAATTTCTGCAGAACGTTGGTCCATCCATGTGATCGCTGGACGCAATAATTCAAAATTATCATCCAGGTATACCTGGGTGTGCATCTGACCGCATATCCCAATTCCAGCAATATTTTTGAACTGCTCAGGACTTTGATGGGATAAATATTGACATGCATCTAAAAAACCACGCCACCAGGCTTGCGGATCCTGCTCAGCATAAGATACATGAGGTGTCAGAATCGGATATTCACTGGATTTCGAAGCAATCAGTCCACCATCCTCCTGAAAAAGACTGACTTTCAGACTGGTGGTGCCTAAATCGATCCCCAGCAGATGCTTCGTCATGCTGCCCGCCTTTTTAAGAACCCATTTTCAAGTAAATACTTAACCACCATGACCAATATGAGGATAATGCCCCATAAAGCAATCGTTAGAAAATTACTGACGCCCAATAAATTTAGGCCGCTTGAGATCATCTGCATAATGATCAGCGACAGGATCAATCCGCTGACCTTGCCAAACCCGCCAGCAGCGCTGATACCCCCCAGAACTGCTGCCAACACCGTCTGCAAAAGGTACGATTCACCATAATCTGCTTTCGCAGAATTAAAACGAGAAATCATGATAACTGCCGCAATGCCGGAATAAATACCCGATAGGATATAAGTTCGGAACAATACCTGGCGATTATTGACCCCGGAATAGAAGCAAGCTGTCGGATTTGAGCCAATCATATAGATGCTTGTCCCCAAAGGCGTGCGGTTTAAAATTACTGCCAATATTCCTGCACAAATCAGAAAGATGATCATCGGGTTTGGAATACCCAAAAATGCCTTGTTACCAATGGCCAACATCGCCTGGGGAAACCCCGAAATGACATACCCCTCTGTAATCACAACCGAGATGCCGCTTAGCATGATCATCGTACCAAGTGTTGCCAAAATTGGTGATATTTCCACCACAGCGATCAAATAGCCGTTCACCATGCCCACGATTGCACCAACAGCGAGCCCCGCCAGGACAGCCAGGAGCGTGATCCAGATTCCGCTGCCCGCTACGCCGCTATCCGGTACCAATCCTGTCAGGATAAAGGCCATTACAATACCGGAAAGGTTGGATGTCGCAATGATAGATAGGTTAATGCCTGATGTCAACATGGCGATCATCATGGCCAGGGTCAAAATGCCAAGTTCTGGCAATTGAAAAGACATGGACTTCAAATTACGCAGGCTTAGAAAATCAATGCCGTTCATCAGCACCATCAATACCATCACAACCACCATAGCCAACAGTAAAATACTGAAATAAGAATTTTTACGCAGCACTTTGACCTCCTGCTGAGGTTGTTTCTGTAATCACTTTCCTGCGTGTAAAAATTTTACGGCGATAAGCGCTGGCCCCCACACTGACAATGATCACCAAACCAATCACAACGTTATACCAAATCGCAGGAACGCGCATGATTGTCATGCCATTGCCAAGAATAGAGATCATTGTCACCCCCAGAATCATCCCCAAGACCGATCCGCTGCCACCCGCCATGCTTGCTCCTCCCAGAACAACGGCAGCAATCACGTCCATTTCTTTTCCAACCAGAGAGTTGGGTGCTACAGTTTGAACCAGTAAAGCCTGGATGACACTGCCAATACCAGCCATCAACCCCATCCAGCTGTAAACAAAAAGTGTCAGACCAAAGAGGTTGAACCCTGCCCGTTGGGCGGACAGCGTATTCCCTCCCATAGCGTAAATGCCCCGTCCTAAAACCGTATATTTTAATATAAACCAGCTGATCAAAATAAGTGCAATCCAGATCACTGAGACAATCGACAGCCCATAAGGTACGCCCTCACTGGTGTAAAATGTAAACGCTCGAATCGTGGCAAAATCACCAAACCATTTAGGAAAGCCGTACAACCAGGTTCCCGTTGTAATCACTGTGAGAATGCCGTAAAAGATATTTTGTGTGGCAATCGTCGTAATGATGCTGGGAATTTTGAAATTATGGATGATCAAAGCGTTTATCATACCAAGGGCAATCCCAATCAATGCAGCAATCAGGAAGACAAGGAAGATATTCAAACTATCCCCGATCCTCAGCAGCAGGACAGCAATGGTATACCCTGATACCGTCGCAATGGCAGTAAAGGAAATATCAATTCCGCCCGAGATGAGGACAAACAGCATACCAATCGCAAATGTGCCCATCAGTGAAGCGCTCTTCAGCAGGTCAAAGAAATTTTCCAGGGTGAAAAAAGCAGGGTTGATGATTGACACCACCGTCACAAAAATAATAATTGCTAAAAATACATATGTCTCATGCCGATATAATAAATTCTTCATAGGACATCTTCTTTAATAAGTTCCATTGACAAATTCCTGGATGTGGTCCACTGAAACCTGACTGGTATCAAACTCCTTGATAATGCACCCTTTGCGCATGACCAGAATACGATTGCAGTTGTTATAAACCTCCGGCACTTCCTCCGAGATTAAAATGATCGCAATCCCCTGTCTCGCTAAGTCACGGATAATCTCATGAATCGCGAATTTAGCTGCGACATCAATGCCAATGGTTGGTCCGTCCAGGATTAGAATCTTTGGATTGGTGCTGATCCACTTCGCTAGGACAATCCGCTGTTGGTTTCCCCCGGAGAGTGTGCGTACAGGGGAGCTAACGCTGGGAACTTTGATGTCCAGCCCATCGATCCACTGCTCAATATTTTTCTTCCTTTTAGTTCTATCCAATAATTTGAAACGATTAACGAGCAAATCAATAATCGTAATAATCAGGTTATCTCCTACTGGTTGTTCATTAACCAATCCCTGCACCAGTCGATCTTCTGGCACATAGGCGATTCCCAATCGCATGGCATCCTGGATATTCCTGATCTTAACCGGTCTGCCTTCAAAGATAATTTCACCGTTATCCGGACGGGTGATGCCAAAAAGTGAAAGTGCCAGCTCTGTCCGGCCTGAACCAAGCAAGCCTGTGATGCCCAGAATTTCACCGGGAAACAGCTTGAAATTAATATTGGCATATTCACTTTCCCTGCTCAGCGCACGGGTTTCCAAAATCGGCTTTGATCCATTCGGTGCCATGGTGAAACTCTGGTATTCCACCTTCTTGCCGGTCATGAGATGTGTCAATTTTTCTTCATCAATTTCTTGCGAGGGGAAAACGTCAACCATTTTACCATCTCTCAGCACACTGATCCGATCGGCAATCTGGAAAACTTCATTCAATTTATGGCTGACAAACAGCGTGGCAATCCCCTTCGATTTCATATCCTTTACCACTGATAGCAGGGATTCAATCTCTCGACGGGTTAATGATGCAGTCGGCTCATCCATGATGATCAGCCTGACATCACGGGTAAGCGCGCGGCAAATCGCCACCAGCTGCTGGTCTGCAATGGAAATCTCCGAAACTTGTGCATTTAACTCCAGATCAACATCAATGCGTGCCATTGCCCTTTCAGCAATTTTGGTTAAATCCTTCCAACTTACCAACCGGCGATGCTCACTCACAAATTCACCCAGGGCAATGTTCTCTGCCACAGTCAAATTCGGGAACAAAGAAAGGTCCTGATAAATCACCTGGATGCCGCGGTCAATGGCATCAATTGCCTTATGGGAGTGGATCCTCTCCCCCTGAATTTCCATCCTTGACCCCGGGTCGGCATCTACGGTGCCTGAAATGATCTTAATCAGCGTTGATTTCCCTGAACCATTTTCTCCTACAAGGCAGTGAATCTCATCTTCTTGCAGTTCAAAATCAACATTGTCCAGCGCAGTAACACCAGCATAATGCTTGCTGACCTGAGTCATTCTTATGAAAGGTTCTGCCATAGGAATAACCTTATCGTTCTTCCGTTTTGATCATGAATGTCAGCCCTAAAGGGTCTGGGCTTCTCCTGCTTCAGGAAGAAGCCCAGACATCACAAAAGGAGATTAGAAGCCTAAAGAATCAGCATTGTCAGGTGTAATGTAGAGGATATTGTCCACTTTGACAACCTGACCGTCCAGTACAACGGCGCCCAAACCAGGAATTTCCACGCCGTCCGCAATCTCATTACCATCTAACAGGTACTTCGCCAACCACACCAGACCAAAGCCAGCATCAGCAGGATTCCAGAGAATACCCTCTTTCATCGAGCCTTCTGCGAGGTAAGGTGCAGCCTGAGATGGGATCACGGTTCCAACAACAGCAATTTGATCTGTGAGTCCCTTTTCCTTCAATGCCTGTGCAGCCCCGATCGGACCAAGGCTGCCAAAGCCCACAATACCCTTTAGATCTGGGTAAGCTTTAATTAACTCAAGGGTCTTTTGTCGAGACAGTTCCTGGTCCTCACCACAAGGAATGCGCTCTGTCACCAGGGTTAAATCAGGATATTTTTCCTGAACGTATTCAATACCGACATCTGCCCAGTAATTATGCAAGGGAACTGTCAGACCACCAACAAAGATGGCGTATTCCCCGCTTTCACCCATATGGCGTACTAATTGCTCGAACGCTTCCTGTCCAAATTTATCGTTGTCAATCAACTCAAAGTCATAATCCGTTCCAACCTGGTCCGGAGACTCATGGGTTATCACGACGATACCGGCTTCTTTCGCCTTTTCAAACACAGGTTCCAATGCCTTAGCATCGTTAGGAACAACCGCAATGGCATCCACGCCTTTGGAAATCAGGTCTTCCACAATTTTAACCTGGGCTGCAGGATCTGCTTCTGCCGGGCCGGTCTGGTAGGCATTAACACCCAGCTCCTCAGCCGCGCGGTCAACACCCGTCTCGACAACATTGAACCAGGGGATACCGGTGATCTTAACAACCACGGCAATTTCATAGTCATCTCCCCCAGCTCCTCCCGACGGCGCGCAGGCCGCCAGGAGGGACAGCAATACAACGATTGAAAGGATTTTCACGATATGTTTTTTCATTTCTCACTCCTTAAAACTAGATTGGTTTATGTTTGCTCCTTCAAAGAGATTCCTTCGAAGGTCTTATGCCACTTATATTTAGTGGTAATAACTGGTTGTGCAATGAAATAGTGTATCGATGAGTCTGATTGCCGTGCACCACCTCACTTCCATATCATTCTCGTGAATCAATTAAGTGCTCTGAGCTGTCCATAAGTCGCAAATTTCTCGGCAATCACCTTCATATCCTCATCAGTTAGCAGGACGGGGTCACCCATACTCCTGCATTGAATATAGATCTTCGAAACCAGTTCCAGCTCTTCTGCAACGCCAAAAGCACTCGGTAGGTCAACGCCGAGGGTTACCAAACCATGATTTGACAGCAGGCAGGCATTGTAATCACCAATGGCGTTGAGGATGTTGTCTGACAATTCCTGAGTGCCGATGGGGGCATATTTGGCTAAAGGGACTTTATTCCCTGAAAATCCCACCAAATAGTGCACAGCGGGCAGCTCCCAGTTCATACAGGCTATCGTGGTCGCATTGACCTGATGTGTGTGCACCACGGCATTGATATCATCACGAAAATTTAATAGGTCCAAATGGAAACGTATTTCAATCGACGGGATCAAATCACCATCTACTACTTCACCATCTGGTGTTACCAGGGGCACATCTTCGGGTCGCATCTTAAAATAATCAACTGCGCTAGGTTTGATAGCAATCAATCCTTCAGATCGATTATAGATACTCAGGTTTCCCCCAGTACCGGTCGTTAAATGATTGGTAATTAATTTTCGACCGTATTCGACTATAGCACTTCTCTCATCAAATAGCCGCATTGGCAACTCCTTGTTCAGTGTGCTTTTTGTAAGTTATGAACCATTATATACGATTATTACAAAATTTCAATGGTGAAATTTTGTAATATTTTTTCGGTGATACTTACTCAAATCAGACGCACAAAACGCTTTTCAGTCCGCTGAAAGAGCAGTATAACCTCATGACTAATGCCAACGGCGTGTGACCGACCAGTCACATTCTGTTTAAATTTTCAATTCATATAATTATTTCATTATATTAATATATCGTTTTGAGGTTATTTCCCCCACTTAGAAAGATTATTTGGACTTCAACCTGAAATCATAGATGCCATCCCTGAATTCCCAGGTCGCACCACAGCTCCCACAGGTTAATGAGGCATCGTATCCATCCAGTTTGGTTCCGCATGCCGGGCACTGAAATAGCCCCTCTGCTTTTACTGCACCGCCACCCCTTGCGTGACAGCGTGTAAACACACTGGGGCTGACCTGTGCCACAGCGCCTGTCCACTGTAAAAGCGCATCCAAACGAGCCAAAATCCTGTTAGGGATGTGCTGCTTGAGTATGTCCATCCTGAAATGGGATACCGTCAACTGTTTTTCAATGGTGAACCCCACCTGATTCAGGTATTCCCTCACAGCTTTAGGGTGGAAATCAAAATTCAACCTCGCAAATTCAACCGGTTCTTTGGTAAAGGGATTCCAAGATTGTTTTCCCAGCAGGAAGCGAAAAATTGCTTTGAAATTACGTTTATTGGCAAATTCAAGAATGAAAGTCCCCCCTTGCGCCATGACCCGTGCCACCTGGGAGAGCGCCAGAACCGGATCAGCCATATGGTGAAGGGTTCGGATCATGGTAGCCCCATCAAAGCAATCCGAGATAAAGGGCAGTTCGTACACATCCCCCGCAACATACAGGTAACGACCGGTCTCACCCAACCGCTCACGTGCCTGGATTAATTGCGTGCGGGAATAATCCAACAGTGCCACCCGCTGGTATCCCTTGTAGCGGGGGGTATTCCGACCGGCACCTGCCCCCAACTCAAGCAGAAATTCTCCACTTGCTGGCAGCAGTCGCTTGAGGGCAATCGCCTCCACGGCATCCTCATAGGCACGTCCGCCCGCATCCCAGAAGCTTTGCTGGTAATCAGATCCTTCATAGCTGCAGACAGGGGGAGTCTTTTTCGTCATCAAATAGTTTATCTCATGAATCTTAGGACTGAACAATCAGGTCACGTCTCAAAAATACCCGGGCAGGATTACCGACGGCACCCGAAGAAACCTCCTTACCGCTGCTTCCTCTCGGACCTGACGGGGTTCGCAGGGCTCCGCCGCGCCGGGCCCACCCGGGCGGATTTAAGGATACTTCACTGGATTGAGGGTGTCAACAAAGGGCTTTGCGGTATTTCCCGCGCATATGAACTGGCAAAAAATCAGCCTTCGATGTATACTATTAATCGACCTTTAAGACCATTAAAATAACACAGGAGACCACGCCCATGAAAGTACATGTAAAACAACAACAGCTTGCCCATTGCCTGAGTATGGTATCACGGGCTGTATCCCCTCGCAGCACACTCCCTGTCCTCTCAAATATCCTAATCAAAACAGATGAAGGTCGTCTCCGCCTTTCTGCTACAAATTTAGAGCTTGGCATCACCTGCTGGATTGGGGCTCGCATTGAAGGCGAAGGCGCTATCACAGTCCCTGCACGCACTTTCACTGACCTGGTCAGCACCTTACCCACTGACAAGGTGATCCTGACCCTGGATAACAGCACACTGACACTCAACATCAAATGCGGCACCTCCGACACCAACATTAAAGGCATTGATGCCGAGGAATTCCCACCAATCCCCGAACCAAACCTCGATGAAGGCGTCCCTCTAAACGTGATCAACTTCAAAGAGATGGTCTCTCAGGTGGCTTTTTCTGCCTCAACCGATGAAGCCCGACCGGTTCTAACTGGCGTCCTCCTCAAATTGGACGGTGACACGATCAACATGGCAGCTACAGATGGTTTCAGGATTTCAATCCGTGAGGATACCATCACCAACCCCGTCACCCAGCCCATCGAAGCGATCATTCCGGCCCGAGCCCTGATTGAACTGGCTCGCATCATCGGCAGCAGCGAGGAAACCCTGATCATGACCTTCCCGCCAGAGCGAGGGCAGGTAATCTTCCACCTGGACAGCATTGAACTCGCCTCCCAGCTCATCGAAGGCAGTTTCCCTGACTACCGCGCCATTATCCCGCAAAGCTTCAAAACCCATACCCTGCTGTCCACCAGCGGCTTATTGAAAGCGTGCAAACAAGCTGAAATTATTGCACGTGAAGGGACCAATGTGGCCAAACTGAACATTATTCCCGAGACAGACGAAGCCAGCCCGGGCACCCTGGAGATTTCAGCCCAATCAGAACAAACAGGATCCGCTGAAGTCCTTGTTGATGCCTCTGTGGACGGCGTCCCTCTACTGGTAGCTTTCAACGTTCGGTTCCTGCGTGAAGTGCTGGAGGTCATCAAGTCAGACAATGTCTGGTTGGAGACAAATGCTGCCAACACCCCCGGGTTGATGCATCCCCAGGGGGATGAGCATTTCAAACACATCATCATGCCCATGCATATTGGGTAAAGGATTCGCTTCAAAATACATATAGCGCCCATCCATCGGGCGCTTTTTGTTTCCCGGGTGTCTTAAATCTGGATTTTCAATTAGAATAATGGCATGCATCCTATTCCCGAGGAACCACACCAATGACCCTGCCCCCAAGTGCAACAGACCGACTGCTCAGTGTCTACCTGGTCCTCTCCCAATATCCTGTGCTCTCATCAAGGATCCGGGACTTAATGAGACGCGAGCTGTTTCTTCAAGGATTTCTTGAGCAGGAGGAATTCGAAAAGGAAATCATTCAAAAAGCGATCCAATCGCAGGAACGGGAAGGTTTGCAGCGCCCTACCATTGAAGAACCAGCTGAGGTTTGGGAGCGTCGGAAAACCCTGGTGCGTGATCAGCTGACAGATTTTTATTTCAGCCATCATTTGAGCTTCGAATTGATCGAGGAACTGATTGAAGAAGTCCTCAATGAACGGGGGATCACCACTCATGAGACCCTGTTCGAATTCAACCCTGAAATTGCACCTCAAGAACTGCTCTTCAACCAGGGCATGATGATTGAGAAAATGCCCCAGGACAAGCGGAAACCTTTCGAACCCCGCCTGCGGGAAATTAAAGTAGTCCTGATCAGAACTATGATCAGCGATCAACTGCGTTATATCAACATTGCCCGTAACTGGTTCACTATTTCTGACTTGATGGAAGTCCGCCGTCATAAGATCGGGCATGGACGGATCGGTGGTAAAGCTGCGGGTATGCTGCTGGCAGCAAAAATACTGAAAGGAAGCGCTCGCGAGGAAGTCTGCCAATGCCTGCGAACGCCCGAGTCGTATTACCTGGGCTCCGATCTTCTTTATACGTTTATCTCCATGAACAGCTTGCATCACTGGAACGACCAAAAATACAAGACAGAAGATGAAATGCGGCGTGATTACCCCAAAATCATCGCAGAGTATGATGAAGCAGCTTTTCCACCTAATATCATCCAGCGTCTGGAAACACTGGTGACCTCTGTTGGGAAAAAACCCCTGATCGTGCGGTCCTCCAGCCTTCTCGAAGATAATTTTGGCACGGCATTCGCAGGCAAATACGAAAGCATCTTTTGCCCCAACCAGGGCACCCTGGCAGAGAATTTAGATGCCCTCACACGCTCGATTGCTCGTATCTATGCCTCCACACTGAATCCAAATGCCCTGCTCTACCGCCGCAGTCGTGGACTGCAGGATTATGATGAGCGCATGGCAGTTTTAATCCAGACGGTTGAAGGGAATCGCTACAAAAATTATTACCTGCCAGACCTTTCTGGTGTAGCCTTCAGCCTCAACCAATACCGCTGGTCTCCCCAGATTCGCGTGGAAGATGGCTTTATCCGCATGGTGTGGGGCCTTGGCACGCGGGCGGTCGACCGGGTCGGCAATGATTATCCCCGCCTGGTTGCCCTCAGCCATCCGACATTGCGGCCGTCCAATACCGTCAGGTCTATTCGGCGTTACTCGCAGCAATATGTAGACCTGATTGACTTGAAGGACAACCTCATGAAAACCCTGCCGATTGGCGAGGTGCTATCCGGGGATTACCCGCCCCTGCGCTACCTGGCTCAGGTTGATCAGGAAGGTTATTTCCGCTCGATACGCTCACGACTGGTTGACGCTGACCCATCCCATTTGATTCTGACCTTTGAAGACCTCCTCAGGCGGACGCCCTTTGCGGAACGTATGCGCTATTTGCTGAACATCCTAGAAGATGAATATAATAGCCCTGTCGACATTGAATTTATCGCCGATATATTCGAGGTAAAAGGCAAACCGGAAATCAAGATCTCACTTATACAATGCCGTCCACTCAGCTATATGAAAGAAGAAAACTATGTGGACCTGCCGGTGAACCTTCCGGAAAACCAGATCATTTTCTCCTCCAGCATCATGGTCGCCGGCGGCTGGTTAGAAGAGATCAACTACGTATTATTTGTTCCCCCGGAAAGTTATTTCAGTCTGCCCACCCAATCCGCCCGGAACAAACTTGAACGTGCCATTGGTAAGCTCAATCAAGCCCTGGGAGAAGAAAATTTCATTTGTGTCGGACCTGGCCGCTGGGGGACATCCAATCCTGATTTGGGCGTCCACGTGGAGTATGCTGACATCTTCAACAGCAAGGCCCTGGTTGAATTATCGGGCGAAGGCATTGGGCCAGCCCCAGAACCCTCACTCGGCACCCACTTCTTCCAGGATCTTCTGGAAGTGGAGATCTTCCCCCTGGCGACTTACATTGGTAAAGATCGTTTTAATCTGGATTTTTTCTACGAAACACCCAACCGTTTAGCTGAATGGATCGAAGTGGAGGATTCCCTGCTTGAGCGTCTGAGATTAATCGTGGTCAGCGATTACCGACCGGAGCACCATTTGGAGCTGGTCATGAATGGACAGGAGGGACGGGCACTGGCTTTCCTCGCTGAGTCTCCCCGAGGGCGAGACGGTCGACTGCAATAGAAGCCTATTCTTGGTAGATTCTAGGACATTGCGTGCAGTGGGAGAAAAGCCTGATGCCGGTTCAGGCGATACCAGCATCCGTCCAGTGCATACACCAAACCCTGTCCTTGAGCAGCTGCCCAGCGTGCGATTTCATAGCCAAACACCAACCCCAAATCCTTGAGCTGAGTTGGCGAGAGTACAATCCCCCAAATTTGCCGTGTATCCACTAGGCACGCTGCGACCTGCATCGAATGGCTTTTTTTCAGGTAGGCCGCCAGCATGTTTTTTCCATCAGGGCGGCTGACATCCCATTGCTGGATGAATAATGGGCGCTGTCCTACTGCCTTATAGTATAGCGCGCTGATCGGCGATGGACCGCTTGGTGCAGTGACCAGCTGAAGATGCTCCAAAGCGGGAGAGATCAGGCTGCCATCCAGGCTGTACTGCGCACAGAGTTTCGCCAGGTTTGCGTCTTGCAGTGCATAGATCAACTCAGCGTCATCGAGCCTATCAAATTTCTTCTGATTGAATACCAGTATCCAATACTGCGTCATGTTTGCCTTTTCTTACAACTTCACAGCGGGATGACGTTTCACGTGAAACATCGGCTGGGTAGATAAAATCTCATCTTCAAGTATAGCTTCTAAATATCCCTTTTTCTGAACAATTTAGATTTATTCCTGAAAGTTTCACGTGAAACATGGCATGGCAAGATTCGATCAGAAACGGTAGAAACGCCAGGCGCTGCGACGCCTTTATCCGATTTACAGGGAGTCAAAGATTGAAACCCTCCTTCTGCCTTCACCGGTCAAGGGAACCTTTATCCTGCTCAGGGTGATTTTTTCAAACTGCGGGTGCGCCTGTTATTCAGCTCTGGGAGCGCCTGGGAAACCCGCAAAGGGCGTGGCCGATGAAGCAGTAGATCCAATGCTGGCTTTCTTGAAGACAGATGGCACTGTGGACCGCTGCCTGGCCGATCAACTCTTGCCGCCTCTATCTATGATCAAGGGGGAATCTCATTTCAAAACGGATGTCATTACGGAACATTTACTGACCAATGCTTACTTCATTCGATCATTCCTTGATGTTGACATCCTGATCGAAGGAGAAGTGCATCAACCCGGAAAGGTGAGGGTCGTTGCCTGTGGACTGGTTCGGACAGGGTGGTGTAAAATCTAAGTATAGATTGCCATCAATGCCGGGACAACAGGTGATATTGGCACACTGAACAATTAGATATCTCTTTTGACTTTTTGAGTTACTTTTTATTTCCAAGGAGAAACACATGCCCAGACTTTGGGACAGGAACTATGACAAAAAAACACTGCAAGCCTACACCAGCATGATGGGGCCGCTTGCTGGCTTACGCCCGTTTATCTATGACGACGGGCGCTTGCGCGGGATGCGTGGGGTTGACGCCTGGACGGGAAGCGGTTTCCGCTTCACAGTATGGCCGGACCGTGCCCTGGATATCGGCCCAGCATGGTTCAAGGACAAACCCATCCCCTGGCAGCACCCTGGTCTCGGCACGCCGGCGCACTTCGAACCTGACGGCCTGGGTTGGCTGCGTACCTTTGGCGGCGGCTTGCTGACGACCTGCGGTCTGGTACATATTGGCAGCCCGGACGAGTACCTGGGGCAGTCCCATGGCTTGCACGGACGGATCGCTCATCTCCCGGCGGAAAACGTCCGCTTGTGGCAGGAATGGCGCGATGAAGACTACGTGTTGATCGTCGAAGGGGAAATCCGCCAAACGGTCCTGTTTGGTGAGAACCTGCTGCTCAAACGCCGCTACGAGACATGCTTGGGCAGCAAACGGTTGACACTCAAAGACACAGTGATCAACCAAGGGAGCCAACCCACGCCGCACAGCCTGCTCTACCACTGCAATTTCGGCTTTCCGCTGGTCAGCCCTACCAGCCGCTTGATCATTGAGGATCAGGACCTTGTGCCACGCACGCCAGCTGCCGCTGCAGGGCTGAGACAACATGCCAGCTTTGAAGCACCTCAGCCCGGCTACGAAGAGCAGGTTTTCTTCCACTATCCCCGAGTCAATGCAGATGGGTTTGCTGAAGCCGCGTTGGTTAATCAGGAGCACAAGCTGGGTATCCACCTGTTTTGGCTGGCGAAAACCATGCCCGTCCTAACACAGTGGAAAATGATGGGGCAGGGAGAATATGTATGCGGATTGGAACCCGCCACTCACGCCCTGGCTCCCTATGAGGAACTTGTTGAGCACAACCTTCCCCGTACCCTTGCGCCTGGCGAGTCGGCACAGTATGAATTAACCCTGGAAATCCTGGAAGATTTCAATTAATTATAGAGATTTGATTTTAATATTTTTAGATTACACCCTGGCTGGACTGCATTCTTTTATCCATGGATGCTTGTAAGACGGGGGTTGGAAAGGATTACTGTGGGCGCTCCACATAGGCAATCAATTCCTTCGACTCCTGCAGCGGTTTACCGTCCAGAACCTCGTATTGATATCCTAGCGTGTCCAGATATGCGATGGTTAGATTGTGAGCTTGCCGGTTATGTGTATCCAAAAAAAGCAGGGGGTGATGCGCCTTTAGCAGGCGCCTTGCTCCGCACAGCACATCATATTCCGCCCCCTCTACGTCGATTTTCATATAATCCGGAGGCTGAATTGCTCTGTCTTCCAGGAGCTGGTCCAGGGATACCAGGCTGACGCTGATCTCACCTGATTCAGCAAGATGTCCCATGGCTGTGCTGGCACCCAGATTAAAAAAGGCTTCACCAGCGTGATCAGAGACTGCAGCCTCAATGACTACAATGTTTGTCAACTTATTGAGTGCGACATGCTTCCGCAGGTAAGAAATGTTTCTTGGCAATGGCTCAAACGCTGCAACATGACCCTCCGGGCCAACCAGCACGGATGCCAGCAAGCTGAAGTAGCCCACATTAGCACCGACATCATATACCACGGACCCAGGTTTGATAAAGCGCTCAAAGGCTTTTCGTTTCTCCAACTCGTAGCTTCCCAACCAGTAGCCGTGTTCACCTGCCCCCACTACCCATTTTTTGCCGCGCAATCGTCCCTGCAAAATAGGAAGGACCATGCTTTTGGGAATCAAACGCAAAGGCAACCTGAGCAACTTTCCCAAAAAACTCTGATAATTGATTTTTGAAATATTCATATGTTTTTTCGATTTATTTTGAAGAGTTAATTCAATTGAAACTCTGGTTATGCTATTATACTTTGCGTTTCTACACAACGAGGCATCTTCAGAGATTTCCATACAAAGAAGCTTGTGTTCACAAACCACATCATTTTGAATATAATATTGTGGGCTTACTCCCCAATTGCCGGAAGCAAGTAGCTGAGTCATGTCAAAAACAATAATGGTGAAAGAATAAAAACCTGGGCACCTATGAAAGTTAATCGGTTCCAAGTCAATTACCCTCGCCACGTCCTGCGTCGAAGAATTATGCGCGTTCTTGGACGTGGGCTACTGGCGCTCCTGTCAGATGTAGTCATCCATGGGCGTGATAGACTGCCTCAAAAAGGACCAATCATCCTGGCAGGCAACCACGTCGCCGTTCTGGAAGCCGTTATGATGGCCGTTTATACACCGGGCATCGTGGAGTTTTTAGGCAACGGCGACATCCCTTTTGATCCCAATTACGCCTTCATAGCTAAAGCTTACGATCTCATTCCAGTCAACCGGGGAAACCTGGACCGCAAAAGTCTGCAAACAGCCCTGGATCTGCTTAATCAGGGAGGCATTCTGGGAATCTTTCCAGAAGGAGGTATCTGGGACCCGGCTCAAATGCAAGCGCAAACCGGGGTAGCATGGCTCAGTTTTCGCAGCCAGGCACCGGTTCTCCCAATTGGGTTTGGGGGAATCAACGGTGCCCTGGCAGATGCCCTGAAATTCAAACACCCTCGACTGGTAATGAATGTGGGCGAGTGTCTCCCTCCGGTGAGCCTGGCAGACGACTCGCTGTCGATGAAAGACAACCTTCAAGCTGCCGCTAACAAGATCATGACAGGAATCAAAGCTTTGATCCCCCGAGAAGACTTGCAAAGTGTGCCAAATCGGTTGGATGAGAGCTTCCGCTTGATAATCGCTGTTAAGTCACCACTAGGGCCTGTCCAAATACCAGAAAAATACATGGTTCATCACGATTCTGCTTATGCCCATTTTCTCTTTCAGCCCACGATGATGGATGTTCTCGTGCGGAACCTCAGGCTGCCGATTAAACCCATTAAAAGGGTTAGCAGGCAAACAGAACTCATCCCATTAATCACGGCGTGGGAGGCAATCCTGGCATATTTGGAGGTCAATCCCGGGTATTTCACCTACCGCTTCGGTATCGATGAAGGCTTGGCAGTTAAAAAAGCCCTGTTGGAGCTGGTGCGACTGGCAAAGTGGGCCGAAATAGAAGGTTATGGACTTAGCATCATGCCTATTTATCAATTCCGTAATGTGAATACCAATGCACTCGTGACGATACGCTGCGGAGACTTTCCTAACAGCATGTAATCCGCAGCGTTTTCCAACTTTACTCTCAAATTTTCCTTAAAATCCCAGAAAATACCTATAAATCCTCTTGACAGGTGGTTTTTTATGTGTTATTATATCGTTATACGATATATCGTAATGCGTTATAACGATATCTGATATAGCAGAGGTTGAAATCAGGATGAAAACTAACAAGGTAAAACAGACCGCGGAATACCTTCCACTAACCGAGAGCAGTTTCTATATTCTATTGACGTTGACAAAACCACTGCACGGCTACGGCATCATGCAAGAGGTTGAAGCACTTAGCAAGGGTGCTGTCACCCTGGGACCCGGTACCCTCTACGGAGCCCTCACAACTATGGAAAAGGAAAAACTGGTTGAATTGGCACGGGTAGAAGGTCGGCGAAAAGTGTATCTCCTGACACCAAAAGGCGCTGAAGTGCTGCTGTCCCAGATCGAGCGCATTGAGGTCATGCTGAAAAATGCAAAGGCTTGTGCAGCAGACACAAAAAAAATTATTGATGATCGTGAGGAACATCATGAATCAGAAAGTTAAGAAAACAAAATGGTTTTGGCCCTGGCAGGATCAGGAAGAGGAAAAGTGGCTGGAATCCCAGTCGCAAAAGGGCTTGCATCTTGAAAACCCATCCTATTTCGGAATTTATACCTTTATAGAGGGTGATCCAACATATTACCAATATCGGTTAGACTATTATTCTGATAAGCAAAAAGATAAGGATGCCTACATTCAAATCTTTGAGGATGCCGGCTGGGAATACCTTGGAAGTACTAGCTGGCAGTACTTTCGAAAAATTTTCCGAAAGGACGAATCAACAGATATCTTCACTGATACCCAATCCAAGGTGAAAAAATATGAAAGGTTGCTGAACCAATACGCAGGCTTCTGGTTGATCATATTTGTTACGATTTTCCCTATTAGAAATCTTGATGATTATGTCCCATGGTTACAACTTGTTCTTTTCTTACTGAATTTCGCTATTCTTTTCATCAACATTTTCATAATGATGAAGATTTACAATCGAATCAAGACTTTGAAACAAAGTATCAAAGAATAGCCCTGTAGAAACGCTTAGCTATATCTCTTTTATAAAAGGTGATTTGGATATTACTTACTGCCTCAAGGACAGAACACGACCCCAATTTGTTGGTATTGGCAAAGTAACTTTGCCATCCTTTATGAAAAAACTTTCCTCTGAGTTCAAGTGATCGCTCAGGATTGCATTTTGCCAGGGTAAGGTTAAAGTCAATTCTACATTCTCCAAAGCGCTATTGAGCACAACCAACATGGTCTCACCTTCAAATTGACGCAGAAAGGCAAACTGCCTGTGATCAACATGCACCGGGCAATAATCCCCCAGTCGAAGCGCTGGAGAGTCCTGTCGTAAAGCCGCTAATCGCTGAATGCTTTCTTCCAGGTTGGGTTGCGGAGCTTGCACGGCGATCTGGCTGAGCTCAAGGCTTGGACGCAATGGCACATCTGACCATGGTTCTTTAGCGCCTTCCACCCCCCACTCGCTGCCATAATAAATCGAGGGGATCCCGGGCATGGTAAACAACAGGAGATAAAGCGGATACAGCCAGGCAGGGTTCTTCAATTTGCTGGCCACCCGGTCAACATCATGGTTGTCTACAAAATTATACAGAAGCAGTTCGCGATAAATCCCCGCAGGGCCAAATAGGCGGTTCAATTCGTAAGCAATTTCGTGATAATTCCCCTCATTTAAACTGGAATGCAGTGCCTTATAACAGGTGTAGTTGGTCACGGCATGTAACCTTGTGGGGTTTGCCCACTGGCGATAATCGCCGTGCACAACCTCACCCATTAGCCAAAAATCATCACGAATTCGTGATGTGAAATCCTTCAAGGCGCTTAAAAAATCAAATTCAATACTGTCTGCGGCATCCAGGCGTAGACCGTCAATATTGAAAAGCTCTATCCACTGCGCCACAGCGTTAAAAATGTGCGCTCTTACATTGGGATGGGACAGGTTCAATTTCACCAGACTATGATGCCCATGCCAGCCCTCATAATTAAATGGATCTCCCTTGGGGCTGCGTTCTCCAAACCGCAGGTTATGAAACCAGTCCCGATAAGGTGACTGCTCACCATGCGTCAGGACATCTTGAAATGCCCAAAAGTCGCGGCCCACATGGTTGAATACCGCATCTAATACCAGACGCATGCCGCGTTGATGGAGGATGTCCGAGAAACGCCGCAAGGTGTGGTTGTCCCCCAGACGCCGATCCACATGGTAATAATCCACAGTATCGTACCCATGGCTGGTCGATTGAAAAACCGGACCCAGGTAGAGCGCATTCACACCCATGGATTGCATGTGGTCCAACCAGGGATACAGCTTGTCTAATCGTGGGATCATTGATTCTTCATATCGATTGACTTGAGGGGCGCCGCATAGGCCTAAGGGGTAGATGTGATAAAAACAAGCGTGATTTATCCAATCAGGTGTCATATTCAAAGCTCTTTCCTCTCAAAGGTTACATACCGGTAGGTATATTACGCTGAAAATTTTTTCCTTTTTTAACTGAAGATACCATACATAAATTGATGGACTGTTTGATAGACGATTTCCCCATTTAATTCGAGTTTGCCATTTAAATACAGCCCGATGACGGCATTGACAGCTCCCAGGAAACCTACCGCGTAACGTTTTTCCCTGCCGCGTAGGTTCCCGTGGTCCTGCGCTGCCTTGACAAAAACGCTTTCCAGTATATCGTGCTGTTCCCTTGCGAAAGCTCGCACAGCCTGATTAGCTGCACTTTCCATTGGGGCAAAATTAAATGCCAGCTGCATGCGGTAAAATTTTTCACTGTTTTCCGCGATCTCGAAATATGCGTGCGTGACCTCTTCCAGGGTGCGGACGAGATCACCCTGATAGTCAGCAGATTGAGAAATGGTATGGAGAAGATGCCCGGCTTCGCGGATCAGCAAGGCGTCCAGTAGGCCGCGCTTGCTGTCAAAATAATGATACAGTGTGGGCTTGGTTACCCCAGCCGTGTCCACGATTTCCTGAACGCCAACAGCATCGTAGCCGCGCTGACAGAAAAGCTCGAGCGCACAATCCAGCAATCGTTGTTGATTATCCATATCATCAATTATACCGATCGGTATAGATTCGTCAAGGGTGAAATCCCGCTATCCCAAACCTGTCGCTTTATTTACTTCAATTGTTGATAATGTTGTGATCACCTCAGCCGACGAACACCGTCACCTCAGAAACGCTCTTACGAGGCCGCGAGCGTGGTGAATGAGCCGGGTAACCAATGGAAACCGCAGCAATCAACTGTCCTCTTTCATCCAACCAATCGCAAAATTCCTCATATGCAAAAAAGACATCGCAGATCCATAAAGTTCCCAATCCCAGTTCAGTGGCTGTCAACAACATATTTTGGATCGCTGCGCCAACGGACTGGATATCTACCACATCGGAATAGATTTCAAGTGTATTGCGTTTGCGCAGCGGATGTTTACTGTCAGGATTAAACACAAAAACCGTAATAGGTGCCTGTTTCATTACCTCGAGCGTATAACGAGCGCTGCCTGTACGGATCCCTGACTCGGACAAGCGCTGTATGCCTTTCTGCATCTCCCCCACCATCTCAGCGCGTTTTTCCCCCTGGATCACATAAAATTTCCAAGGCTGTTTATTCTTGCCAGAAGGCGCCATGGTTGCTGCAGTTAAAATTTCCTCAAGCATTTCTTCAGGAATGGGGTCCTCTTTAAATTTTCGAATACTGCGCCGTTCTTCAATTGCTTTCCTAACATTCATTTAGTTGGTTCACCTTTCTAAAATTTTTACGTGACATCGTCAAATTCTGGTCGATAATGAACAACACCAGATTGACCGGAGAGAAACTCGGGCTTAAATAGCCGGATCAGAAAGGCTTCATCCGGTATATCTGGATAGGCAGGAATGATGCGATAGTGGCTGGCGGGTTCAAACCCAAAACGCGGATAGTAGCCCGGGTGACCTAATACAACCACGAACGGAAAGCTGTCAGTCTCAAGTCGCCTCAAGCCAGCACGACATAAAGCAGTCCCAATGCCCATTCCCTGGACTTCAGGCAGGACTGACAGAGGTGCCAGTCCAAGCCCCTCCATCAATGAAACATCCTGTTGAACAAGTTCCACCGGTGTAAACAAGATGTGGCCGACCACACGATTCGTGATTTTTGCGACCATGGAGATAAAAATTGGGCTGCTCACCCGCAATTGGTCCACCAGGTTTGCCTCATTCGCGCGTCCAAATGCTGCCTGGTTGACCTCCCTTATCCCCGGGATATCGTCTGGGATCTCTTCATTAATGGAAATTTGAAGATTATCTTGATTCACCATCGTGTTAAGTATAAACCCTTCATCCTTAGAAAAAAATATGTCAAAACACCCACTGCAGTATTGCTCGTGGGTGTGATTTCCAAGGTGGATGATTAATTATTTTAGGCTGGTTGCAAAACCCTGGTTGAGATGGCAAAGGATGGCGGATGTTCCAGGTGTTTCTTCACCGCACAAAGCTGGGCAGAACGGATGAGTGATGAATGATATTTCTCAGGGAATGTGGGAGGGACTTGAATTTCAAGTTCTACTTCACCTATTAAACCTGTTTACATTGAACGATTCACCCACTTGATAATCCGAATGCCTTCCGTTGGCAGGTTGCGCTGCTGGCAAAATCCCAGCACATAAATCCCAGCACAGGTTCCCATCAATGCCAAAAACAGGGAAAATGGTATTGGCGCTTCCCCTCTTCCACCTCCAGCCGGTGGTTGATCTGTTTTAATTGTGTAAGGTCCATAATGGGCATCTACTTTCGCCCCACCGGGAAAATCAATGATCATATCCATAATTTTATATCCTCATTTCTAAATTTTTAAATAAGATGCAGGATATACAAAATTGGTTACATTTTATAAATTCTTGGGGTGGTTAATTTATTATCCACATTGTATATATTAAGAATATTTAATTAGTCGTAGTCGTAGGGGCTGTGGAATTGTGGATAAACGTCTCATCTTCATCAAGATCAAGGATTTTGAGCCAATATGTAGGGTGTTTGATAGGATTCACCGTGTATATGTTGCTGCTTGATAGTAGCTTTCTCCACAGGAAAGGGTGGAAAAAATGTGGTAAATGTTAGCTCGTTTTTATGTCACAGCCAGAATCTGTTCACGAGCGCATTTTTTCTCCCATTTTGTCCAGAATCAAGCTCTAAAAAGCGCGGCAAATCATGAGAAGTTATCCACATTTCGTATAAGTTATCCACAGTTTAGGGGGAATTATCCACAGTTTGGGCAGTAGAATCTGACTTCTCTTACATTTTGCATTATAGAGATGCCTTCTCAAATGGGTCAACCCACATAAGTTTCCGACCAGCTTTCTAGTGTGATTTCGATGGTGTCTAAAAAAGCGTCAAGCGCTTCAATTTTTACTGAGGCTGAAGATTCGGTAAGCTGGAGGGACTCAAGCAGTTTTTCCCAGCTGTTTTGAGGGAGTGATTTCTCTAAAGATGTTAGTTGAACGTCCAGCCACAGGCGCACCAAGGGCCAAAACGCAGAACCGGGATCTTCACTTTCCACAAGTGCTTTGATGCCATCTGCATAATAAGCCTGACGGCAGGAGCATAAATGGACTGGAGTCGTTGTGTTATCAAGTATATGCGTATAGTCTCGATAAAAAGCACTGTGCCATTCGAATAATTCATCCTGATGGGGATCAGAAAAACCTGACAGGCCGTAAAATCCGGCTAAAATTTGAGGCACGCCCAGCGCTTCAATCCTTTGCCTGAAGTCGATTAAGAAACGGCGTGTTGTTAGCGGAGGTCCAATCAAACCGGATACAGCATTGGCTGCAGATGCTAAGCTGTCAAAATACCGATCGAGCCATTCTAGATGGTTTTTTGCCGGAGATCTCAGCAGCGAAAACCAGCCATCACGGGCTTCATCATAGAAATGCTGAATACGTGCCAGAACGTTATCCACACTATGGAAATCAGCACTGACACTCGATTGGATGAATTCAAGCCAGTGGTCCGTGTCATACATCAAAATATTTGATTGGGTGAGGGGATAGCCCAGCCATGCATTTTGGCGAAGTTGACGGGGATGCCTAAATTCATCCTGATGTTTGTGGAGAATATCCAGGGAGACTTCTGGGGTGATCGCTTCAACCTCTCGCTCAAGGGGTACTTTGTATTTGTGCACAAGGATCAGGTCGATATCCGTTGTCCCTCCTAAAAGGGGGTCTTCGCGCAGTAAGGATCCGGTCAGATATGCAGCATGTAAATCTGGTTCCCGGCGTTGGTGCTCTTTGACTATTTCAGCTGCAAATTTATGCAACAAATCTTGCGTGATGCGCATATTCAATCACCTTCTTAAATGTCAATGGGCAAATTTTCCTGAAAAGGTGCCATCTTCAGTGCCTGGCGTATTCTTTGATCAATATTCTCAAGATCTTCTGGACGGCGGACATAGTCCAGGTCATTAGTATTGATCACTAAAAGCTGTTTATTGGCGGCTGCTGCAAAATGATTTTCATAGGCTTGATTCACCAGATGAATATAGTTCTGATCCATCTGGCGTTCATAATGACGGTCCCGTTGTGCAATCCGCTGCATTAATACCTCGGTATCTGCACGCAGATAAACGGTCAGATCAGGCGGGGTTATCTTTTCTGCCAGGGCTTCATGGACCCTGACATACATTTCTAATTCATCTCCCTGCAGGTTAACTTCTGCAAACAAGCGGTCTTTTTTGAAGGTGTAATCAGAAATCAGCCAGGGGTTAGCGTCAAGCGCCTCCCGTACACCACGTCGCTGCTGGTGGTATCGACTGAGGAGGAAGAAGATTTGTGTCTGAAAAGCATATCTCTCACGATCGCTGTAAAAATTGCTGAGAAAGGGGTTTTCTTCAAAAATTTCTAGGAGCAGCTCAGCTTCGAAGCTGGGTTGTAAAAGGCGCGCCAAAGTCGTTTTTCCGACACCAATCACGCCCTCAATCGCAATATACATTTCACCTCGCAATTAAAGTATCAGGATGATTAAATATACCATAGACCTATTTGAAGATTTGGAATACTTAATCTATTAAATAACATCAAGATTGCATTTAGCATGGCATTCCATAAAAGACGCAGGGATGACGGATGTAGCTATATTGGTAAAGGGTCAGGAGAAATACCGTGCCATCCAATACCTCACATAGAAAGAAATCCAATCGCTTGAAATTTATCATCGGTGGGCTGTTGTTAATGGCCGCGGTTGCAGCTATGATCGTGAGTGCCACGCAATCAACGGCAGAATTTTTTATGACAATTGAGGAATTAAAGGAGTCAGAAAGAAACCTTGTAGGGCAAAATTTACGTGTTTCTGGTGCAGTATTGGGTGGCAGCATTCTCTATGATCGTAAAACCGGCAATCTCACCTTTGCGATTGCACACATTCCAAACGATGAAAAAGAGATTGATCAGCTGGGGGGTTTGGAAGCAGCTCTTCATCAGGCTGTGACCGACAGAAGCAATCCACGGTTGCATGTGCGTTATGCTGGAGCTGCGCCTGATATGCTTCGGCATGAAGCCCAGGCGATCTTAACGGGGACACTGGATTCAGAGGGTTTTTTTGGTTGATGAAGTATTATTGAAATGCCCATCGAGGTACGAGAAAGCCCTACCAGAGCAGGTTGAGTGAGGTCATTTTGATCCCGGCGTTTGGTTACCTGACGCTTGCAATTGCCTTTATTTTAACGGTATATGGCCTGGTGATGAGCCTGTGGGGCGTTCTAAAAAAGTCTCAAGCTTGCATTAAGTCATCCCATTTGGCGCTTGTGCTGATTTTCCCTTTGATAAGTATCAGCCTGATCGCCCTGTTGATACTATTGACAGATAACCGATTTGATGTCGTGTATGTGTATCGTGTCAGCAGTTTGGAACTACCTGAATATTTCAAATTGACAGCCTTATGGGGTGGACAAAGCGGATCATTGTTGTTTTGGAGCTGGTTGCTAGCAGGTTTTTCCTTTGTTTTTTCCTTGAGAAAGTGGAAGCATGACTTTGATTTATTTTCCTGGTCCCTGATCGTCATATTCTTCATCCTGGTCTTTTTCTTAGCGTTGAATGTTTTAATGGAAATTCCCTTTGAACGCTTCTGGCTTTTATCAAATGGTACGCGTGTAATGGGTGTTTTCCAGCCGGCAGGTGCAAGGGCTTTAATGCCTCAGGATGGCCAGGGCTTGAATCCATTGCTCCGGCATCCCGGCATGATCTGGCATCCACCAGCACTGTATGTAGGTTTTACGGGTTTTATCATGCCCTTTGCCCTGGCTGTTGCTTCTTTAGCAACGGGACGTAATGATCGAGGCTGGTTGGAAAATTCCCGTCACTGGGTGCTGATAGCCTGGGTGTTTTTAACCCTTGGTCTGGTGCTGGGTATGCGTTGGGCTTACGATGTGCTGGGCTGGGGTGGCTATTGGGGGTGGAATCCCGTAGAAATTGCAGCCTTGATGCCCTGGCTGAGCGCCACAGCCTTTGTTCATACAGCATTGATACAACGTAGAAAACAGGGCTTCAAGCGTTGGAATCTGATTTTGATAATCCTCACCTTTATCCTGGTGATATTAGGGACTTTCCTGACACGTTCGTGGGTGCTTTCATCGGTCCATACATTTGCTGGAAGCGATATAGGCCTGCCGCTGTTCATTTTCACAGCCATCCTGACCTTGGGCGCCTTGGGATTACTGGTCTTTCGCTGGCAGGACTTGCGGACTGGTTATATGCCCGAATTTACTTTTTCCAAAGAAGTCCTGACGATCTTTTCTAACCTGATCCTCTTGAGCATTTTGATGGTTTGTCTTTTAGGTGTGGTTTACCCTATCTTTTCAGAACTGCTGACAGGAACCGTGATTACAGTTGGCCCCAGAT
>Ga0209121_10001290_pt1 | contig 26289 bp, 23 predicted proteins | sample Cruoilmetagenom3_FD_187292 | JGI IMG/M metagenome (GOLD analysis project Ga0209121, IMG submission 187292) | Oil polluted marine microbial communities from Coal Oil Point, Santa Barbara, California, USA - Sample 3 (SPAdes) (version 2) | ecosystem: Environmental > Aquatic > Marine > Oil seeps ...
AAAGGAGACATAATTGTGTATTTTACCAAAGAATTGATGGATAAATCCAGTAAATTGGCTCGAAAGTGGGAAGACGAAGTTAAAAAAGCTGTGGCCAGTCATGCAGATCAGAAGAATGACTGGTCCACCGTATCATCCCTGCCAATCAACAGGCTATATGGCCCTGAAGACATCAAAGACACGAATTTTGAAGAGGATATCGCCTATCCGGGCCAATTTCCTTACACTCGTGGCAATCAGGTTACCGGCTACCGCGGAAGATACTGGACTTTCAGGATGTTTGCCGGGTTTGGCAGCGCAAAAGATACGAATGAACGCTGGCATCAGTTATTGGATGCCGGGCAGACAGGGCTCAGCACAGCTTTCGATTTCCCGACACTCATGGGCTATGATACGGATGATCCGAAGGCCCGCGGTGAGTGCGGTAAATGTGGCGTCGCTATTGATACACTGGAAGATTTCATGGTACTCGTTGAGGGGATTCCCCTGGATAAGATTACCACATCCATGACAATCAATCCTCCGGCAACAGTTCTGTGGGCTATGTACTGTGCCGCTGCTGAAATCAAGGGCGTGCCTCTCACCAAGATCGGTGGCACGATTCAAAATGACATGCTCAAGGAATTCATAGCCCAGAAGACATTTATGTGTCCGCCTGATCCATCGGTGAAACTGATCAGCGATACTGTAGAATTCGGCACTAAATATGTTCCAAGATGGAACACTATAAGTATCAGTGGTTATCACATCAGGGAGGCTGGGTCAACGGCTGTACAGGAACTTGCCTTCACTCTTCGCGACGGGATGGAATATGTGGAGGACGTCATAAAACGCAAAGGACTCAACGTAGATGAATTTGCGCCGAGGCTTTCTTTCTTCTTCAACGCTCATATCGATTTTTTTGAGGAAATTGCAAAAATGCGCGCCGCCCGCAGAATATGGGCCAAGGCAATGCGTGACCGTTACAAGGCCAAGGATGAGAGATCATGGTGGATGCGTTTTCATACACAGACAGCGGGATGTTCCCTGACTGCTCAGCAGCCCTACAACAACGTTGTTCGCACTGCAACGGAGGCCCTCTCTGCCGTTCTTGGTGGAACCCAGTCACTCCATACCAATTCATTAGATGAGGTCTGGTGTCTGCCTACAGATCACGCCGTGCAAATCGCTCTGAGAACACAGCAGATCATTGCCGAGGAGACAGGCGTTACTAATACGATCGATCCACTGGCGGGATCATATTTCGTCGAAGCCCTGACCAACAAAATGGAAGAACAGGCATGGGAATACATCCACAAGATCGATGACATGGGCGGAATGGTTGCCGCGATCGAGAGAGGATTCCCTCAGATGGAACTTGCGGATGCGGCTTACAAATTCCAGAAACAGATTGATTCCGGTGAAAAGATCATGGTCGGTGTCAATAAATACGCCATCGAAGACGAATCGGAAATTCCCCTTCTGGAAATCGAAGACCGCATTGAGAAGGAGCAACTCGACAGGCTGAATGAAGTCAGGAGAAAGCGTGACAGCAAAGCAGTCAAGAAGAGCCTGGGAGATATCAAGAACGCCTGCAAGAAGGCAGAGAATGTCATGCCTTACTGCATCGAGGCCGTGAAGAACCTGTGTACTGTTCAGGAGATAAGTGATGTCTATCGTGAAGTTTATGGCGAATATCGTGATCCCGCAATGTACTAAAAGAACGATTCAGGGAGGAAAATGACATGGCAAAAAAAAGGCTTCGTATAATGGTAGCCAAACCGGGGCTTGACGGACATGACCGGGGTGCCCGAGTCCTGGCAAGATGTTTCCGCGATGCGGGATATGAAACAATTTATACAGGTTGTCACCAGACTCCGGAGGAAATCGCCGCGGCGGCAGTTCAGGAAGACGTTGATTGTCTGGGACTGAGCTGTATGTCGGGGGCACATCGATTTCTGTTCCCCGAGACGGTAAAAAAATTGAGGGAGCTGGGCGCCGATGACATTCAGGTTATCGGTGGAGGCATCATTCCACCTGCAGATTTTCAGTTACTCTATGACGCAGGGCTTAAAGGTGTTTTTGTGCCGGGCATTGCCCTTGATGATATCGTAAAGTGGATCGAGGAGAATATCGTTCCAAATATCAAAGATTAAATTATTTGGTTTTGATTCTCATTCACAGATTGTGAGGAAGAGGAAAAAATTAGTGGAAATAACGAAAAAAGTGCTGGAGGGGAATGTTCGTACCGTATCCCGCCTTATAAGAAACCTGGAAGATGGTGTTCCTGAAGCAAGAGATACGCTAAAAAAAATCTTTCACCATACCGGTAAAGCCCATGTAATTGGCTTTACCGGTTCACCGGGAGCGGGGAAAAGTACCCTTATCGATGCTATGATAACGGAGGTCAGGAAAACGGGCAAGACCGTTGGCGTACTTCTTGTGGATCCGTCCAGCCCGTTTACGGGTGGTGCGATTCTTGGTGACAGGATCCGTATGCAGCGTCATTCCACTGATCCGGGGGTATTTGTGAGAAGTCTGGCTACAAGAGGCGCTCTCGGAGGACTCTCCAAGGCGGTAGGTAATGCTATACATATTCTTGATGCCATGGGGAAAGACTATGTCATTGTGGAAACTGTCGGCACCGGTCAGCAGGAAGTGGAAATAATAAACCATTCTCACACTGTTATTGTTGTCGCGATTCCCGGTATGGGCGATGAAATCCAGGCAATCAAAGCAGGAATCCTGGAGATTGCGGACATATTCGTAATCAACAAGGCAGACCGCGATGGTGCAGGTAAACTTTATCAAGAACTAATGTACATGCTCAACATGGCGGATGGATTCCCCGGAGGATGGCGTCCCCCTATTATCAAAACCGAAAATATGTTTGATACCGATTCATTTAGAAAAAGTCTCATAGAATTGGTTGACACAATTGATCAGCACTATAAAAATCTCGTTGATAATAATCTGTTAGGTAATCGCATTCGCCGCAAGGCAACGTTAGAACTGACTGAGGCCCTCCACTCGGCCATCCTTGACCCTGTGTTAACAAAACTTGTGGAATCCGGTGAAATGACACAAATGGCCGATAAGGTATTAAATAAAACGGCTGATCCATATACCCTTGCCGAAGAAATAGCAAAAAAGTATTTAAGAGAATTGTAGCTTCCTGAAGATGTATGTTCACCCTGTGATCATTTGTTTGAATGATTAACATCAGCCCTGTAAAATTAGTTTTTCACTGTAACAAAATATGAAAGGTGGAGTGAGTGGATGGAGTATAAGACAGTTATACTGGAACAAAAGGACGGGACAGCCGTCTTAACCTTAAATCGTCCAAATAAACTTAATGCTGTCAATATGGAAATGAGGTCAGAAATTTTGGGTATCCTTGACGATCTCGGAAAAGATCCCGGGGTTAAGGTACTGATTGTTACAGGAGCCGGCCGCGGCTTTTGTGCCGGCGCAGACATTAACGAATTCGCAGAAGGTGCAAGAGATCCGGAGCTTCAGGATAGGGTTAACAGAGCATTGATGATAATGGCAAAGGCATATTATGAGTTTGAAAAGCCGGTTATAGGAGCGATTAACGGCGTTTCGGCTGGTGATGGTGCTCAATGGACGCTCGCGTTTGATATAAACATTGCCTCAGAAAAAGCAAGGTTCGGGTGGCCTGCGACCTACCTCGGGATACTCTGACCTTACGGCATTATTCGACTTCCGGGAGAAGTTGGACGTTTTCGGGCTAAAGAAGTTCTCATGACGAGAAAATATGTAAGCGCAGAAGAAGCTGTCCAGTGGGGTTTTGTTTCCAAAGTCGTTCCTCCTGGCCAGTTAATGGATGCAGCTTTTGAGCTGGCTGATGAGATTAAAAAGATGCCCCCATTATCACTTAGAGCAGTTAAAAAGGCTGTAAACAGACAGTTTGAGGGCTATGAATATGGTGAAGCCGTATTAGGTGTATTACAGAAAACCGAAGATGCTGTAGAAGGTTCAAAAGCCTTTCTTGAAAAGAGAACCCCCGCCTTTAAGGGTAAATAGCTCTCTAATACGGCACGGGCTAAGCAATGAGGATTAAGGGCTAATTCTTTAGCCTTCGCCTTCTCGCTGTTATTCTCTGCCTTTTCTACTTGATCTGGCACTAACACCTGCGCGAAAAACGCCTGTCTGCGTGCAACGCACAGGCAGGCAGTTGTTGAGGATAAAGACCCTAAACGGCCGTAAAGAATTGTTTTCTCTTCGCCATCAGGATGATACCCCACACGATCATGAGAAGACAGAGAACTTGCCCCATTGTGAGTATTCCCAGGACAAATCCCAGTTGAGGATCCGGTTCTCTGAAGAATTCAATAAAAAAGCGTACGATTCCATAACTAATCAGATACAAGGAAGAAAGCAATCCATCAAAAAATTCTTTCTTTCTCATGCTCCACAATATGACGAAAAGAAATATTCCCTCAAAAAAAGCCTCGTACAGTTGAGATGGGTGATGTAGCTGATGATAAGCATCCAGGGGGAAATACATCCCCCACGGAACAGTCGTAATACGACCGTAAAGCTCTCCGTTGATAAAGTTCCCGATTCTTCCAAATGTATATCCCAGGGGAATTGCTGCACAGAAAAGGTCGGCGAAATTCCAGAAGTTTATCCCGTGTTTGCGACAGAACATGAGCGTAGCCACAAAAACGCCAACGGCCCCTCCGTGATAAGACATACCGCTGATTCCAATATATCGGAAGCCATTGGCCGAATCAAAAGGAAATACTACTTCAAGGGGATGTCCCAAGTAATAACCAGGGTTATAAAATAAAACATATCCCAATCTCGCTCCGATGAGAAGACCCAAAATTGCCCAGACAAAATAATCCTGGATTGTATCTTTAGAATAAGTATATCCCTCATTTTTTATTCTGTAAGTAACAAGAAGATAGGTAATACTGAAAGCAAGAAGGTACATAAGACCATAGTATCGAAGTTGGAATGATCCTATATGAAAAAGAGTGGGGCTGATATTTTCAGGAATATGTTGCCAGAAATTTATTAATCGGTCCACGTTAATAATATCACCCAGGTGTCAGGGAACGGGGGTCGGGAGGCAAAGTAACATTCCTGTTATCCCCTGAATCTTTGCTTCCTGTTTCCGCCTCCCTTTTCCGAAAGTTATAGTCATAAACTACAGGTGTTATAAACAAACCGGCAAACTGCCGGTAATTGATGTTAACCTCACGTGAAAGGTGATGATGCGGGGGCTGAGCATGATCCGGATGACCCACATGAACTTGAAAAGAGCGATATTATTTTTTCTACCTTTCTCTCGCCACACCTTGGACATGCGATATCGCCGGTGTCATCATTCGCAGAACAAATCATTTCAAATTCATTATCACAGTCCTTACATTTGAATTCATAAATTGGCATTTCTCTTTTTCCTCCCTAAAAATCTATCACGAAGACACGAAAGAACGAAAAAATACAGTTAATATGCCTGCCCTTTCACTTCATCCACATACAGCTCAGCAGAACTTGCTGCCGTTGCCCCATCACCACAGGCTGTAACAACCTGACGAAGAGACTTATGGATACAATCGCCACAGGCAAATATGCCCTTTGCAGATGTTCTCATATCGCCATGCGCAATAATATAACCATCTTGATCAAGATTGACAAGTCCTTCGACAAGTTTCGTGTTCGGAGTAAGACCGATAAAAAGGAAAATGCCCTCTACCGGGAGTTCTCTTGTTTCCTCAGGAATATTAACATTCTTGATCTTTACGCTCGTCACATTGTTGTAACCAATTATTTCTTCCACGACCGAACCCCAAGCAAAATGTATTTTATCGTTGGCAAAGGCTCTTTCCTGTAAAATGCCTTCCGCTCGGAGACGGTTTCTGCGGTGAATAAGGGTAACCCTGCTGGCAAATTTGGTTAAATAAAGGGCCTCCTGAATAGCGGTATTACCCCCTCCGACAACGGCGACTTCCTTGTTCCTGTAAAAAGGTGCGTCACAGGTAGCGCAGAAAGAGACCCCTCGACCAATAAAATCTTCTTCACCGGGAACACCCAAATGCATCCACTGAGCTCCTGTAGATATGATAACAGATAAAGACCGGTATTCTCCAGTATCGGTTTGTAGTTTCCACCCCCTTATATCACCCAGCAACTCTCTCGTAATACGATTAACCTGCTCTGCCTTTATTTCCAAACCAAATCCTATAGCCTGTTTTTTGAACTGGTCAATCAAATCGAAGCCACTTATTCCCTGGATACCAGGATAATTCTCTATAAAATCGGTGAGGCTGATTTGACTGATAGTTGAGCTCCCTTCTAATAACAGTACTTTCTGATTGGCCCTCACTGCATAAAGCCCGGATGTTAACCCTCCAGGCCCTCCTCCAACGATAATAATATCGTAAACATCCTCCGGGACTTTTATCTCCGCCATGTTTCACCTCTATGCATAAATAACTCAAATTTGTTGCTCAGTATCTCAACTCAATCTACGCAAGTTGAACTTATTTAATCATCCGGGAGCCAAAAGTCAAATTTCAGAGCACAGAAAAAATTAAAGCGTCCGGCAAAGGGTACAAACAAGATGAGTAGTTATTTTTACCCCTTAATACAGCCAACGGCCCGCAGTTTAGCAATTTTTCTTGATAGACCCGCGTTGTGGACTACATCGACCACCGCATCTACATCCTTGTATGCTTCCGGAATTTCCTCCTGGAGTGTACCTCTTCCTGTAGCCATGACAATAACATCTCTGTCTGCCATTTCTTTTTGTATGGATCTTCCCCTGCTCGCTTTTTTGGCACGGGTGCGGCTCATAACCCTTCCGGCGCCATGACATGTGCTGCCGAACGTTTCCGAAAAGGCCTTCTCCGTTCCCACCAGGACATATGACCCTGTTCCCATGTCCCCCGGTATGATGACCGGCTGACCCACTTTGCTGTACATATCAGGCAGCGCCGGATGACCGGGCGGAAATGCTCTTGTGGCACCTTTTCGGTGAACACAGACTTTTCTCATTTTGCCATCTATGGGAAATTCTTCTATTTTCGCAATATTATGGCTCACATCATAGATTAAGTTCATTCCCACTTCACGAGGAGACATGCGTAAGGTTTTTTCAAAGATATCTCTTGTCCCGTGCATCAGCATTTGTCTGTTTGCCCAGGCATAGTTCGCGGCACATGCCATTGCGGCAAAGTATCTTCTGCCTTCATCTGAATTGATATAGGCGCACGCCAACTGCCTGTCCGGCAGGGGAACCCCCAGTTTGTTGATATTTTTCACCATTTTCGCCAGGTAATCATCACAAACCTGATACCCGAAACCCCGCGATCCGCTATGTATGACAACTGCAACCTGACCCTCTGATTCCAATCCAAAAGCGGCGGCAACTTTTTTATCAAATATCTCTTCCACGACCTCTATCTCAAGAAAATGATTGCCTGAACCAAGCGTGCCTAATTGCTGCTTTCCCCTTTCAAGTGCCCTGTCGCTTACACAGTCCGGGTCAGCTCCCTCCATTTTACCACCATCCTCTGTGGCAACAAGATCATCCGGGGAACCATATCCATTATTTACCGCCCATTTCGCCCCCTCCCGCAAGACCTTCTTTTCTTCATTAACAGAAAGCTTGAGGGTCCCCTTCGATCCTACACCTGAGGGAATATTGCTAAAGAGCGAGTAAACGAGATCGTGTAACTTGTTCTTAATTTCATCGAATTGGAGAGTTGTAGTCATGATACGAACGCCGCAGTTGATGTCATAGCCGACCCCACCCGGGGATATAATTCCTTCTTCCAGATCAAAGGCCGCGACACCACCAATTGGGAAACCATATCCCCAGTGCATATCGGGCATGGCTAATGAATACTTAATGATACCGGGCAGATATGCCACATTGGCAACCTGTTTCGGGCTTTCATCTGATCCGATACCCCCGATCATTTTCTCGCTGGAGTAGATTATGCCAGGAACACGCATTCCCTCGACGGGAGGAATCATCCAGCGGTATTCGTCAAGTCTTTGTATTTTGATCTCAGACATCACAAATAATCCTTCCTTTCCATCCTTGCGGTGTCTTTTGAACCCTTACCTGGTGGTATGTAACAGCTTTTATTTCCGCGTTTATTCTGTGTTTGTCCGGATCGAAGCATTCTCCTTTTACTTCCCCGGTCAGATGATGGCTGTCTAATTTGGAAATGGAAAAATCTTTTAGTAAAAATCCTTCTCCATTGAACAGGTATAAGATTTCCCGCAGAAAATTTACAAGGAGGTCTTCCCTGTCGGAACCTTCAATGCTAACATGCCGATTTTCCCGCATATCAATAGATTTAATATCTGTTATTATATCGAAGAGAGCAAAAGCGGCATTAGAAAAAAGCTCTCTTTCGTCTCTGCCATATATTTCCAACCCCAGATCGGCCGTGTGATCAAATATATTATACTTAAGTTTCGAGTTTAAAGTTTCAGGTTCAACTTTCATTTATGTCAACAAGTTACAATTAATCAGATACATCATCATCGGGAATGTGTCCTGGTGGAAATGCATCATTGTCTTCGATGTTATTTTCCCTCTCTTCGTCCTCTCTTTCCGCCCTGGCAAGGCCGATCAGGCTTTCTCCCGAATCAAGTTCAATCAGCTTAACTCCCTGCGTGCTTCTGTGTAATAAGGATATCTCATCAACTCTCATCCTGATGATCTTACCTGTATCGCTGATTAGCATAACATCTTCGTTTCCAACAACCTGCTTGATTCCGGAAACGAGCCCAACCTTGGGGACTGTTTTCAGGTTGATGATTCCCTTTCCGCCTCTGGCCTGTATTCTATACTCGGGAACTTCTGTCCTTTTCCCGTACCCGTTTTCCGAAATCGTTACAATGGAGTTCCCATCACCTAGAATCTCCATTCCGACTACTTCATCTTCTTTGCCCATCCGTATACCTTTAACTCCCCTTGCCGTTCTACCACTGCTCCTGACATCCTTTTCGTTAAACCGTATAGCTTTGCCCATTTTTGTGCCTAAAAAGACATCCTGGGTTCCATCGGTTAGCTTAATTGAAATCAGATCATCCCCTTCATCCAGTGTAATAGCAATAATACCACCCACCCGCGGATGAGAATAGGCAAGGAGTTCCGTTTTTTTCGTAATTCCATTCTTTGTAGCAAAAAACACAAATTTTCCATTGACAAAATCTTGTACAGAAAGAACCGTTGTTACACGTTCTTTGCTTGATATACCGATTAGATTCACAATCGCTTTACCCTTAGCTGCTCTTCCGGCCTGAGGAATCTGGTGAACCTTGAGCCAGTGAACCCTGCCGGTATTGGTAAAGCACAGGACATAGCTGTGCGTAGAGGCAACAAATATGCGCTCCACGAAATCATCTTCCTTCGTGCCCATACCGACTTTTCCACGGCCTCCCCGGTGCTGGCTTCTGTAAAGCGTCGCAGGGTTTCTTTTAACGTAACCGTGATGGGATATGGTAACCACCATATCTTCTTCCACAATCAAGTCTTCGATATCGATATCTTCGCTGTCCAGAACAATTTCTGTCCTTCTTTCATCACCATACTTTTTCTTTATACCTTCCATTTCCTCAATGATAATATCAAGGATCTTCTGCGGATCTGCCAGTATTTCTTTTAACTTTGAAACCAATGCCGAAACTTCATCATATTCTTCATTTATCTTGTTCTGTTCCAAGTTTGTTAACCGCTGCAACCTCATATCCAGGATTGCCTTTGCCTGAATATCACTCAGACCAAATTCTTCCGAAAGCGCCCCCGCAGCCTCTTTGGGAGTACCCGATGTCTTAATGATGGCAATCACATCATCAATATTATTAAGGGCAACGATGAGTCCCTCAAGTATATGGAGTCTTGCCAGGGCCTTGTTCAGGTCAAAAACCGTTCTTTTGGTTATAATCTCTTTTCTGAAATCGACAAATTTCTCCAGTATTTCTTTGAGATTCAATACCTTCGGCTGACCATTATCTATAGCCAGCATGATGATTCCGAATGATGATTCGATCTGCGTATGCTTGTAAAGCTGATTGAGGGTGACTCCGGCTATCTCGTCTCTTTTCAATTCAATAACGATTCTCATTCCATCTCTGTCAGATTCATCTCTCAGATCAGAAATCCCGCTGATTTTTTTCTCTTTGACCAGTTCCGATATTTTCTCAATAAGCTTTGCCTTGTTAACCATGTACGGAAGTTCTGTAATTATGATACTTTCCCTGTCATTCCTCGCATTTCTCTCAATAAGCGCTCTTGCCCTCATCCTGATAATGCCTCTTCCCGTCTTATAGGCGGAAATGATTCCTTCCCTGCCATTAATAAATCCCGCAGTTGGAAAATCGGGACCCGGGATAAACTTCATAAGCCCGTCCCACTGGATATCAGGATCATGAATCAAGGCAATGATTCCATCTATGAGTTCACTCAGGTTGTGCGGTGGGATATTCGTGGCAACACCTACGGCAATCCCCGACGTTCCGTTTAGAAGTAACTCAGGTATTTTTGAGGGAAGAACTGCCGGCTCCTCCAGGGAACCGTCATAGTTTGGGATAAAATCAACAGTCTCTTTTTCCAGATCGGCCAGAATCTCCTCGGCAATTCTCGACATGCGGACCTCCGTGTACCTCATGGCCGCCGCAGAATCGCCGTCGACTGATCCGAAGTTACCCTGACCATCAACCAGGGGATATCTCATGGAAAAATCCTGCGCCATCCTTACAATCGTATCATATGCCGCCGTATCGCCATGAGGATGATACTTGCCGATGATATCACCAACGATTCGTGCCGATTTCTTGTAGGACTTGTTCCACCGGTTTCCCAGCTCATGCATAGCATATAAAGCTCTGCGGTGAACCGGTTTTAATCCGTCTCGAACATCGGGAATAGCGCGACCCACAATTACACTCATTGCATAGTCCATGTAGGACCTTTTCATTTCATCTTCTATATTTACAGGTATATTCCGCTGATAAAGCTGATCCATTAAACCCCCCTGAAGGCACAAGGTAATAAATTAATGTGCCCTGCTACTGATGCTATTTTATTCGTTTAGAGATATAAAAAGGCAGGTATATGATTTTTGTGATTTTGCGTCTCCGGCACTTTGTGCCTTATTACAGATCCAGGTTGGATACGTGAAGTGCATTTTCATAAATAAAATCCCTTCTCGGTTCAACTTGATCCCCCATGAGTGTCGCAAAGATTTCATCGGCAACCACGGCATCTTCTACTTGAACCTGAAGCAATGTTCTTTTCTCTGGATCCATTGTCGTTGTCCATAACTGCTCGGGATTCATCTCTCCTAATCCCTTGTACCGCTGGATAGTCACGCCCTTCTTCCCACTATCTACCACATATTCTATGAGTGCGGTCATACTGTCAAATTGTTTCCGCGACTCATTATCAACACCCTTTTCAACTACCCCGTAGGGCGCTTCACCCCCCAGGTTGTTTATCTGCTGCATAAGTTCCCTTGCCTCGGTGAATTTGGGTAATTTAAATATATCTTTATCGTGATATACTGTAAAAATACGTCCATTTTCCGATAAATTAAAAAACAACTTATATCCACCATGTTCTTCATCAATATTAACACGGAAAGAATGGACATTGTCAGCCATTGCCATACTAATTCTTTTTCCAACCCTGGTAAGCGTTTCTTTGTACATGAAGTCACCTTCTTTGAAACCCGGGTCTCCTGCCAGTAACCTGACTATTTCTCTATTCTTTCCTTCATTTTGAAATTTCCTTAATATGGTATTGAGTCTTATTCCTTTTTTAATCAGACTTAAAAGACGATGTCCTGTAATACTGCTCCCATCACCCAAAATAACCTGAACCTTATCAACACCACTTTTCAGGATGTAATCTTCCATTTCATCTTCCTTACCAATATATATTTCCCTGCCTTTGTCAGCAATTCGAAAAAGGGGCGGCTGAGCTATATATAAATATCCTCTTTCTACAAGTTCTCTCATCTGTCTGAAAAAGAAAGTCAGTAGAAGGGTTTTTATGTGTGCTCCGTCCACATCGGCATCAGTCATAATTATGATTTTATGATATCTTAAATTACCAATATTGTAATCATCCTTACCTATACCCGCACCCAGGGCTGTAACAATAAACTTGATCTCGGTATTGTTAAGCATCTTATCAAATCGTGCCTTTTCTACATTTAACACCTTTCCCCTGAGTGGTAGTATAGCCTGGTTTTTCCTGTCCCGACCCTGCTTGGCAGATCCACCGGCGGAATCTCCCTCTACAAGGTACAACTCACTCTGTGCAGGATCTTTTTCCTGACAGTCAGCCAGCTTTCCGGGGAGTGAACTCACCTCGAGAGCCGATTTTCTCCTTGTCAGTTCCCTTGCCTTTCTTGCTGCCTCACGAGCCCTCGCGGCTTCAGCGGCCTTACTTACGATTTGTTTTGCAACTACTGGATTTTCCTCAAGGTATATACCCATCTTTTCATAGACAATACCCTCCACTAACCCTTTGACATCACTATTGCCCAGTTTTGTTTTTGTCTGACCTTCAAACTGGGGTTGCGCTAATTTCACACTAATGACACATGCAAGACCCTCTCTGATGTCATCCCCCTTCAGAGACTCTTTCCCGTTCTTTAATATATTATTGGCAGAGGCATAATTATTGATAACCCTCGTAAGCGCGGACCTGAACCCTATTAAATGTGTTCCACCTTCTGTAGTGTTGATGCTGTTGGCAAATGAAAAAATATTTTCCGTATACGTATCATTATACTGAATTGCTACTTCAACCTCACAATCTTCTTTTGACCCCTGTATAAAGACGGGACTTTTATGAAGAGTCTTTTTGTTTCTGTTAATATATTCAACAAATGAAACGATTCCACCCTTGTAAAAAAATTCAGACCTTTTGTCAGACCTTTCATCCGCAACGGTGATTTTAACTCCTTTATTTAAAAAAGCTAACTCCCTCAACCTGTTTGTAAGAGTTTCAAAAGTGAAATCTATATCTTCAAATATTTCAGGATCGGGCTGAAAGGTAATTTTAGTGCCCCTCCTTTTTGTTTGGCCCACTTCTTCAAGCGGACCAACAGGGATACCCTTTTCATAAGACTGCCTGTATACCTTGAAGTCTCTTCTCACCTCCAACTCCAGATGAGTTGAAAGTGCATTTACAACAGATACGCCAACTCCATGGAGACCTCCGGATATCTTATAACTTTCATTACTAAACTTCCCACCGGCATGCAGTTTCGTAAGCACAACTTCTGCCGCTGATACTTTTTCTGTCTTATGTATGCCAACAGGAATCCCCCGGCCATTGTCATCGACGGTGACACTGTTATCTACTCTGATTTTAATATCGATTTCATCACAAAACCCTGCCGATGCTTCATCAATACTATTATCCACTACTTCATAAACAAGATGATGAAGACCATCTTTACCCGTACTACCTATATACATGGCAGGCCTTTTCCTTACAGCCTCAAGACCTTCAAGCACCTTTATACTGTCTTCACTATAAGATTCCATAACCACCTAAAAATACCCCTGCTTTATAATCTTAATGGCATAATTACACATATGTATTTATCGCTACCTGACGACATAACCACTCCGGGCCCATATGCCTCTCTCATCTCAATTAATATACTATCTTCAGCAATAACATCTATCGCATCAATTAGATATTTTACATTATATCCCATTTCACACTCTTTTCCACTATAAGATATATCTATTTCATCATTGGCCTCCCCAACATCAGGATTGGTTGAGCTTAATACTATTTTATTATTTGCAACCTTTATTTTCACACCGCTAAACCTCTCACTCGAAATAACACTCATCCTCTTCAATGAATGCAATATCATGTCCCTGTCTACCTGTACCCTAATTCCTTCCCCTTCGGGTATAACTTTATGATAATCCGGATATTCCGCATCCAGTAAACTGACTCTTAGTAGTGTACTACCTTTTTTAACGATACATACTCCTTTTGTAACCCCTAATTGGACGTCACCAGTTTCATCATCAACAAGTTTTCTTATCTCACTAACTCCTTTTCTTGGTATTATAATACCATCAATATCAATATTAGAAAGCATCTCACCTTTATATTGTGTTTTTGCAATGGATAACCTGTGCCCATCTGTGGCAACCATTTCAATCAAACCCTTTTCCATATGGAAAAATACCCCAGTAAGACTTACTTTCATCTCATCGTTTGAAATAGCAAAAAATGTCTTATGAATCATTTCTTTCAAAATACTACAAGGAATTGTCGATAAACTAACATCTTGATTATCGGGTACTTCGGGAAAATCATCCGTTGCTATTCCCGGAATTCTATAATCTATTTTTGCACAGGTAATATTCACCCAATTATTATCCATTTTTTTAATATTGATTACATCTCCCTGTATTTCCCTAACCATTTCAAATAACTTTCTAGCCGATACCGTTATTTCACCGGGAATAACAATATCTGCTTTATAATCGGATATCAGACCTATTTCTCGATCTGTTGCTATTATTCTTATTTGATTATTATCTGTTTTAATGAGAACATTATTTAATATCGGTATTGTTGTTTTTCTTTCTACTATTCCAAGAGTTTTCTGTATTCCTTCCAAAAAAGTATTTCTTTCCACATTAAAATCCATATTATCACCTATATTTATACTTTAATTTTAGTTAAATAAAATTTCTAGTAGTAGTAATAGTTACTGTTGATATGTTTATAACTTAATTTTACTTATTTATTTTAAATATATAAGTAAATATAGTTTGTTTATAACGTATAGTATTTATGTTAAATATTGTTGAGTAAATGGTTCTCTATTTCCATTACGGTTTTTCTTATTTTACTATCTTTTTCAATCATTTTTGCAATTTTATTGTTCGCATATATAACTGTTGAGTGGTCTCTCCCACCTATTTTTATACCAATATCAGGGAAGGAATAATTTGTTAACTTTCTTGAAAGGTACATTGCAATTTGTCTGGGAAGAACAAGGTTTTTGCTTTTTTTCCGAGATCTTATTTCCGATATTTTAATATCAAACTTTTTTGTTATAATTTTTAAAATATCTTCTATATTAACAGGTTTCTTTTCACCCTGCTTTAATACTTTTTTTAATACCTCTTTTACAAGTTCCATATTTATTTCTCTTCCTGTTAGAGAAGAAAACGCCGCAATTCTGGTAAGATAACCCTCCAACTCTCTTATATTATCACCCGCACGAGAAGCTATATAATATGAAACATTAGCCGGTATATTAATATTATTTTCATGTGCTTTCTTTTCCAGAATAGCCACCCTTGTCTCGATTTCCGGTGGTTGAATATCTGCAATAAGTCCCCACTCAAACCGTGATCTTAATCTTTCTTCCAATTTTGGTATCTCTTTAGGAAATTTATCACTTGTTACAACAATTTGTTTACCAGAATCGTGCAATGTATTGAAAGTATGGAAAAACTCTTCCTGGGTTCTCTCCTTACCGGCTATAAATTGTATATCATCTATCAGAAGAGAGTCTATCTCTCTGTATTTTTTGCGGAAGCCCGGCATCCTGTCATATCTGATAGAGTTGATAAGTTCATTCATAAATTCTTCGGCTGATACATATAAAACGTTCATATCCCGGTAGAGAGATAGCGTGAGAAAACCTATTGCATTAAGAAGGTGCGTTTTACCAAGGCCAACACCACCGTAAATAAAAAGGGGATTGTAGGTGCGTGCCGGTTGCTTTGCAACCGCAACCGCTGCAGCATGAGCAAATTGATTTGATGATCCTACGACAAATCTATCAAAGCTATAATTTGAATTAAGGGATGTATTTACTTTGTATTTTCTTGTTTTCCTGGTGGTATGTATTTTATTGTCTTCCGTTTCTTCCCCGGTTGCTGGTTTTTGTACATAATCTAGTTTATTAACAACAAGGTTCAGATTAATATTAACCCCCATTACTTTAGACATGGCATCATTAATACTATTAAAATAATTTTCGGAGACCCAGTTCTTAAAAAATTTATTCGGCACGGAAAGATGAATATTATTTCCTTCTACAGAAATAATCTTGATCGGATTAATCCATGTCTCAAAATTTTGTTGGCTTACTTTTTCTTTAATAATCTTAAGGCTTTTTGTCCAGAGTGCTTCCAAAATAATTTCCTTATAAACAGGGTTATCAATAGCTGTGGATAAGTTTTTATTACAAATATTCTATTTCCATAATGAGTTTTGTTAGTCTGTTTAAATCTTCAGAATCACGAAATATGATCTGAATTCTTCCTCCTCTTTTTGCATGATTTATTTTTACCATCGTCAAGAGCTTTTTAGATAGTTGGTTTTCCACTTCAAGTACCTCTCCGCTTTTTTTCACCTTCTTCTTTTCTAATGGAACCTTTTTTATGTTCTTTATCAGGGTTTCTGTTTCTCTTACACTCAGTTTTTTAGTTATAATCTCTTTCAGTACCATGTCCTGCTGTTTTCTGGCATCTAAAGACAGGAGAGATCTTGCGTGACCAGCAGAGATGGTTTTCCGGATCAATGCATTCTGTGCTTCTGATGGAAGCTTCAGCAGCCTGGTAGTATTTGCTATAGTAGAGCGATCTTTCCCCGCTCGTTCAGAAATCTCTTCCTGGGATAACTGAAATTTTTTCATCAGTGTTTGATAAGCTTTGGCCTCTTCAATCGGATTCAGGTCTTCACGCTGGATGTTTTCTATAAGTGATAGTTCAGCCACCTCAATATCGTTCGCTTCCTTGATGATGACGGGCACATTATTCAATTGGGCCTCTTGTGCAGCCCTCCATCTGCGTTCTCCTGCAATAATTTCATAACCGGAATCCAGTTTTCTCACAATGATGGGCTGGATGATGCCGTTTTTTTTAATAGAAGCTACAAGATTTTTCTGTTCTTTTCCGTCAAAAATTTTTCTTGGCTGAAATCTGTTTGGTGATAATTCTTCAATGCCACACGTGACAAAAATTGGTTTTTCTGTCGTATCGTCGATCAGGTCTGAAAAAATAGCTCCAAGACCTTTCCCGAGAGAGTTTTTTTTAGGCATTATATCCTCCCGTTGGATAATATTTCTTGTGCAAACTCCATATACGCTATAGCACCACGGCATTTAATGTCATAGAGTATAACCGGTAATCCATGGCTTGGACTTTCAGAGAGCCTGACATTTCTCGGAATAACAGTCTTAAAAACTCTGCTTCCAAAGAAATTTTTCACTTCTTTCGCCACGCTATGAGAGAGTCGATTTCTCGTGTCAAACATTGTTAATAAAATACCGCCCAGAGCCAGTGATGGATTTAGTCGTGCCTGTATCAGCTTAAAGGTACGTAATAACTGTCCGAGTCCTTCCATGGCAAAATACTCGCATTGTAGCGGAATTATAAGAAAGTCGGATGCTACAAGAGAATTAACGGTCAGGAACCCCAACGAAGGTGGACAATCAATTATTAAATACTCATAAGAAGAATGCAAACTTTTCAAGATTGCTCTCAGTTTCTTTTCTCTGTCCGGGAGTGAGACAAATTCCACTTCTACACCGATAAGGTCCTGGTTGGATGGAACAATATCAAGGGTAGGTATGGATGTATTAAAAATTACGTCCGAAAGTGGTATCTCGCCGATTAATGCATGATAAAGATTTTTTTCATTGATATCAGATCTGTTTATTCCCACGCCACTGCCAGCATTCCCCTGGGGATCACAATCTATCAAAAGGGTTTTTTTTTCTGCGGCAGCTAAAGACGCAGACAAATTGATGGCTGTTGTTGTTTTACCAACACCCCCTTTTTGATTGGCTATGCAGATGATTTTCCGATCTTTTTGATATTTCATTAGTGTAAGGTTGCATTTAAAATTAGTAAATTTAAGCTATCATAAAATAGGTAAATTTAGAAGATATAAATTATTTTTATATACTACGATAATTTTTGAAATATTAAGATTTTTCTTGCATCTCCCGTCACGGGCAATTTTATCTCATGATGGCCGGTGAAAACGAGTTTTATCTTTTGCGCTATTTTTTCGGCTTCTTTTATTTCATCGTTTATTTGTTTTCCCTTCATTGCTATTAAAACACCTTTTTCAGACAACAAAGGAGACCCTGTTTTAATGAATTGGGGAAGTTTAAAAGAAGCTCTGGATATGATAATATCAAAAGCACCTGTGTGGTTTTCTTCTGCTATTAATTTTTCGACCCGGTCGTTGATTACAAATGTTCTCCCAAGTTCCAGTTTTTGTACTACATTCTTGAGAAAGGATGTTTTTTTTCGGGATGAGTCCAGGAGGAAGACCTCTAAAGAATGCATTACAATCTTTATGGGTATTCCTGGAAATCCGGCGCCCGACCCGATATCTAACAGGTTCGTTTTTCTATCATCAATGAATGGCAATACCGTTAGTGAATCTATAAAATGTTTTATCGGTATATCGAGGGTAGATTTTCTTGAGACCAGCGATATTTTCTTATTCCAGAATATCAGCTCCTCGTAATACTCCTGAAAGAGACTTATTTCCCGATTTCCCAGGTTGATACCGATTTCCTGTGATGCACCGGTTAATATATCTTTTAAATCTTTCATTTAATTGTTGATTTGCTTAGTGGTTGATTTTAGAATAATGATACAGGAAATAATAATAAGTGTCTTAAGAAAGATCATAAATGAAAGAGAAAGTAAATATAAAAAATGTGACAATTGTTCTCGTCAGCCCCAAATACCCGGGCAATATAGGCTCTACGGCCCGGTGTTTAAAAAATATGGGGATTGAAAGACTTTCTGTCGTTTGTTACGAAAAGCTCGATATAGGTATGATGAAACAGATGGCAACCCATGTTGCTGCGGACATTATTGACAATATTCAGTATTATGAAAACCTGCAGGAAGCGCTTGTAAACTTTCACTATATTATTGGAACAACTGCCAGGCTGGGGACCAAAAGTGCGCGGCAGCCAGCAATCTCACCCCGTGATTTGGCTATACGGCTCGTTGATATATCAAGAAATAATAGCATTGCCCTTGTTTTTGGTCCGGAAGACAGAGGGCTTACCAATGAAGAATTAAAATACTGCCACACGCTTGTGAATATACCAACGTCGGATCAATTTAAATCTGTGAATCTTTCCCATGCCGTAATGATCTGTTGTTATGAGATGTTTGTCGCTTCCAGGGGATACGTTAAAAGATTCACACCGCGACTGGCTACATCGGCGGAGGTAGAGGCAATGTACGAACATCTCAAAAAGATGTTCATCAAAGTCGGGTTTATCAATCCGGAAAATCCTGAGTACTGGATGATGTGTATTCGCCGGTTTTTTCAAAGAATACATCTTTATTCAAAGGAGGTTCGAATTGTCAGAGGGATTTGCCGTCATGTTGAAAGGTATGTGGAAAAACAAAAAACTTGACTTTCCCCGGTCAGAAACTTAATAGATTCTTAATTGAAAAGTTCTTGCAAAATTGGCTTCGGCGTGAGACTTCGGTGTGAGCTCAGTCGAACGGCAAAAGAATTTAGTAAGCGTTCACGGTTCAAAGGTTCACGGTTGGTTGCCTTTTCCCATTCAACATTCGATGTTCGATGTTCGTCTTGGTTCCGGCTTGCCCGGGGTAGGAATGTATAAAACAATATTTTCATAAATTGAAAGAGGTGAAACATGGCGGGTGCTGAGCTTATAGGAGTGGAAGAAAAAAAGGAAGTAATGGATATCCTGGAAACAGGTATCTTCATGCGATATGGGTTTGACGAGGAGAGGAGGGGAATCTTCAAGGTAAAGGAATTTGAAGAGGCCTTTGCAAAGTATCTGGATTGTGGATATGCCCTGGGTGTAACATCAGGGTCGGCAGCGTTAAAGGTAGCCATGACGGCTTTGGACGTGGGGCCGGGAGATGAGGTGATAGCCCCGGCATTCGATTTTATAGCTACATATGAGGCTATTCTGGAGGTTGGAGCCATTCCCGTAATGGCAGACATAGATGATTCACTGAATCTTGATCCTGATAAGTTGGAAGACAAGATAACTCCCCGTACGAAGGCAATTATTCCCGTTCACATGTGTGGAGCGCCTGCCCGAATAGATAAAGTAGTTGAAGTTGCAAAAAAACATAACCTCCTGGTCCTTGAGGATAATGCACAGGCCTCCGGTGGGAGCTATAAGGGGAGGAAATTAGGTACCATTGGAGACATGGGTATCTTGAGTTTTGATTATTACAAAACGATTACCACCGGTGAGGGGGGTATGGTCATAACGAACGACAAAAAACTGTACGATCGTTCCGACTGGTATCACGACCATGGGCACGATCATAATCCCAATGTAGGGAGGGCTCTTGAGGGGAGAACCATGCTCGGTTTCAATTTTCGCATGAATGAGTTTCAGGGAGCCGTCGGACTTGCCCAGTTAAGGAAGCTCGACTACATCATCAGCGAGCAGAGGAAAAACAAAGCAGTCGTCAAAGATGCCCTCGGCAAGATAAGCGGTATCGGGTTTCGAAAGCTTTTTGACCCGGATGGAGATACAGCAACATTTCTGGGATTTAATCTGCCCGACGAAACTATCACCAAACAGTTTCAGAAGGCATTACAGCGGGAAGGCGTCGATACGATTCTGTACAAGGAAAATGCCTGGCATTATGTCCCGAGATGGGAACACCTAATCGCCCGCTCTACGGCGAATTCAAAAAAATACCCTTTTACCAACCCCATGTACAAAGGGAAAATTGACTATGACGTAGAAAGTATCCCATATGCAGAGAATATCATTGGGAGGACTCTTTTTATAATTATACCGGTAAAGATGCCGGAAGCAAAAATGCAAAGTATAATCAGCGGGATTGAAAAGGCCTCGAAGATTTTATAAGAAAGGGAGCTTGTAATAATGATTGTTGTTACAGGTGGCGCAGGATTTATAGGCAGCGCCGTTGTCTGGAAATTAAATTCGGAGGGGATCGATAATATTGTTATTGTTGATCGTCTCGGAACGTCGGATAAATGGAAGAACCTGGTCAACAGGGAATATGCCGATTATTTCCATAAAGATGATTTCATTAAAATGGTGTGTGAAGACAGAGTGCCCTTTGAAGTTGATGGGATTATTCATATGGGAGCATGTTCTTCCACGACGGAGCGGGACGCCGATTACCTGATGGAAAATAACTATCGTTACACCCGAAAACTTGCCGAGTGGGCCGTGAAAAAGAATGTTCGTTTTATCTATGCCAGCAGTGCGGCTACGTATGGTGATGGGACGCTCGGTTTTTCTGATGGTGATTATGTGAGCAAGACACTCCGGCCGATCAATATGTATGGGTATTCCAAACAGGTATTTGACCTTTGGGTTTTGCGTAATCAATTGGAACAGAAAGTTGCAGGTATTAAATTCTTTAATGTGTTCGGGCCTAATGAGTATCACAAGGGAGATATGAGGAGTGTCATTCATAAATCTTTTCGACAGATAAAAGAGACGGGCAAGATACGACTCTTTAAATCCCATAAACCGGAATATCGGGACGGAGAGCAGAAAAGGGATTTTGTTTATGTGAAAGATTGCATTGAGGTCGTCTGGTGGTTGTTGCGGAATCGGGAAGTTAACGGAATATTCAATCTGGGGACAGGTCAGGCCCGGACATGGAATGATCTGGCACGGGCTGTCTTTGCGGCAATGGACCGCCAACCCGAGATTGAATATTGTGAAATGCCTGAATCCATTCGAGATCAATATCAGTATTTCACGGAAGCACAAATGGGCAAACTCAGGTCTGCGGGGAATACTATACCAATTCGGTCTCTTGAAGATGCCATTTCTGATTATGTGGTAAATTATCTGGCAAGAGGGGAAATATGCCTGTAAACTTTTATTTTTAGTCCCTTAATTGTAAAGTTCTTGCCTGTCTGTGCGTTGCACGCAGACAGGCAAAAATGACTTCGGCGTGAGACTTCGGCGTGAGCTCAGCCTTCGGCGAGCTCAGTCGAACCGTCGAACGCTCAGTCGAACGTGCTTCGAATTTCCAGTTTATCTGGGTTAGGTTCAAAGTTCCGGGGTTCAAGGTTAAGCAAACAAAACAAGGATTCTGCTCCGAGATGAATGCAGAGTTCATCCGGTTCTTGCGAAATGCCAGGCGATCTTGCATGAAAGTTCAGAACGTGTCCTATATCTTTCCGGATGCGCTTAAATGTGAACCTTGAACCCGTAACCGGAATGGTTACATACAGTTTAGAATAACGGAGGATTGTTAATGATGGGAAAGAATACAAATGAAAGAACACGTTTTCTCTCTTTCTTTTTGGTGTTTTTCGTAGGGGTTTTTATTGCCTCTTTAGTAGGAATGGTGAGCCTTTCTTCTATACCGTTAGGGCCACCAGTGCAGACCGCCATCGCTGCTTTTCCAGATAGCAGGGCAACCGCACCTTCCTCTTTCGCTGATTTGGCAGAGAAGTTGACACCCGCCGTAGTTAATATAAGGACTACGAAAACTGTTCGCACAGGCGGGATGGGTGCGATGAGATCTCCTTCCGGAGGGGAAACTCCGTTTGATAAATTTTTCGGCGACGAATTTTTTAGACGATTCTTTGGGGATATGCCCAAAAGGCAGTTTAAACAGAGAAGTCTGGGGTCAGGATTCATTATCAGTAGAGACGGTTATATATTTACGAACTATCATGTTGTCGAGAAGGCAGACTCGATCTTGGTTAAGGTATCGGATGGCAAGGAATATGATGCCAAAGTAGTGGGAAAAGATAGAAACACGGACATAGCCCTTTTGAAGATAAAACCGGTCAATAGTCTTCCCGTTGTCAATCTCGGTGATTCGTCCGGGTTGCGTGTTGGTGATTGGGTGATCGCAATAGGCAATCCCTTTGGCCTTTCTCAAACGGTAACCGCAGGTATTGTAAGTGCCAAGGGACGTGTCATTGGTGCGGGACCTTATGATAACTTTATCCAAACCGACGCCTCTATTAATCCTGGGAACAGCGGGGGCCCTCTTTTCAATTTGAGAGGGGAAGTTGTGGGGATAAACACCGCCATCGTTGCGCAGGGGCAGGGAATAGGTTTTGCCATACCAATTAATATGGCGAAAACAATTCTCCCGGACCTCAAGACAAAGGGTAAGGTGATCCGTGGCTGGCTTGGCGTTTCTGTCCAGGATATTACACAAGATATTGCCAAGAATTTAAAATTGCAAGAACAACAAAAAGGCGCGCTTATTGCTGATGTGTTTAAGGGAGATCCCGCAGACAAGGCAGGTATTAAAACAGGTGATATCATTATCCGTGTGAAAGGGCACAATATTGAAAACACACATGATTTATTAAAGATTATTGCAGGCTTCCGCGTAGGCGATACTCTTAAGGTTACAGTCTTGAGAAATGGGAAGAAAAAGGTTTTTTCAGTGGAAATCTCGGAGCGTCCGGAACGGGAGAAAATAGCTGAGCTCGGCAAAGCTCCGGAATACCTGGGAATGACTGTTCAACAGATAACACCTGAGATAGCAAAACATTTTCGCCTTCCTGATACGAAAGGGGTTATCGTGAGCGGAGTAAAGGAAGGAAGCCCGTCAAGTGAAGCGGGAATACAGACGGAGGATATAATATTACAGGTAAACCGTGTAAAGATCTATTCCGTGAAAGATTATGTACGGGAAATGACCGGGCGAGACGAGAAAAACAGTCTGCTCCTTTTGATAATGAGGGGGAACTCCAAATTTTTTGTCGTAATTCGTAAATAAACAACGCAACTACTAAAGTTCAAAGGCACAGAGGCACAAAGCTTATTTGGTTTGCTGTTATTATGACAAAAATGCAAAAGGTTCTCTGTTAAATGATACAGTTGGCGGTTCCACGCCTCGACGGCTCGACTGAGCTCGTCGCAGGCTCGCCGATAACCACAGGCAGTGCAGGTTGTTACTTTTTTACTCTTCGTACCTCTCTCTGCGCCTACCTGAGTAGTCACAATCTTTACTCCTTTTCCCAATGCATCAAAATTTTAATTACGGTTTACCCGGTAAATTAAGACTGGATGATTTACCGAGAGCCTCACATTCCCAGGTGGATTAATGGACATAAGCGAAAATCTTTGGAATATATATCTGGTTTTGGATCGGCATTTTGGGTTCCTTAATTGGTGGCCCGGGGGAACGCCTTTTGAGATTGCTGTTGGAGCCATACTAACACAAAATACTAATTGGAAAAATGTTGAAATTGCGATAAAGAAAATCAAGTCAAAAAAGTATCTCTCTGCGGAAAAACTTTTGCAGGCCGAAGATTACGTCGTGGCAGAACTGATAAAATCTTCAGGATATCATAACGTCAAAACAAAAAGGCTGAAAGCCTTCCTTCATTTCATGGATAATGAATACGAGGGAAGTATGGTTAAGATGTTTGAAGAAGACCTGTGGATACTTAGAGCGAAATTATTAGATGTTAATGGTATCGGAGAGGAAACGGCAGACAGCATCCTTCTATACGCGGGTGGAAAACCCGTTTTTGTTGTGGATGCGTACACCCGGAGAATCTTTGAAAGACACGGGATTATTGAAAGAGATTGGAGCTATAGAAAAATTCAGGAACTTTTCATGATGTCCCTTCCGCACAATTCCGGGCTGTACAATCAATATCATGCTCTTCTGGTAAATACGGGTAAACATTATTGCAAGAAGAAACCCCTTTGCGAGGAATGCCCCCTTGGTGAAATGAGAAAATTGCAATAGTTTACGGCAAAGACGCGAGGAGTGCCATAAAAGTAAACCATGTTGAAGCTATACGATTATACAGGTGTAATACATTTTCATTCGGAATATTCATTTGACGGAAGAGTCTCCGTAAGAGAGATTCTACAAACAGCCAGAGAAAACGGGATTGATTTTTTGATGCTTACGGATCATTCTTGTCTTACCGCAAGGGAAAAGGGACTGGAAGGGTGGAATAAGGACGTTCTCCTCGTTGTCGGGCAAGAAATATCCCCCCGCTTTAACCACTTTATCGCGTTTGGAATTGATGAGCCCATCAGGGTGGATGAGGAAGAAAATGTGTCCCCCCAGAGCTATATTGACAAAGTCAGAAGAGACGGAGGGATTGGCTTTATTTCTCATCCCGACCATGAAGGTACGGAAATGTTTCACGTGAAACATTATCCCTGGGTCGACTGGTCTGTTTCCGGTTATACGGGACTCGGGGTATGGGATTTTATGACAGATTGGCAATCTTCCTTACGGGGATATGTAAGGGCAATTTGCAGTTACATGTTTCCTGCTCTTTTCCTGCGCGGGCCGGAAGAGATAACGCTTAATCGTTGGGATAAACTTAACCAGAAATCCAGGGTTGTTGGGATAGGGGAGCTGGATAACCATGATACGCCAAGAAAGCTGCTGGGTTTGAGTGTCCGAGTATTTTCCTTTCAAAGAGCGTTTAAATTTATCCGTACGCATATCTTAATGGACGAGCCCTTTGAGAAAGATGGCAAAAAAGATATTATGAATCTTCTAAGTGCTCTCAATAATGGGAGGGCATATATTGCGCAGGAGTATTTCCGGGAAGCAAAGGGGTTCTCCTTTTTTCTTTATGACAAAAACAGGAAAGTTACCATGGGCGATGATTTTTTCCTGAAAAGCCGGGGCACACTTCAAGTCAGGCTACCGGAACCGGGAAAGATCAGAGTGATAAAAGATGGGCAGGTCTTCAGGGAAAGAGTAAGTCAAGGGCTGGAGTGTGCAATAGATGAAAGGGGGGTGTACAGGGTTGAAGTATGTCTGGAGAGAATCGGGAAATACAGGCCCTGGATATTTTCCAACCCAATTTACGTGAAATAGGTATGACAATTATGTTTAGGCAGATTGGGTATCGGCTCCTACATACGGTGGGCATGCTCCACGAACAGGCTGGCGCTATGTATCTGGATGCTGTCCGTACGCAGCAACAACTGTTTGATCTTACGGGTTAAAGTCCCGTCCGGGGAATTGCCTGTCTGCGTGCACCGCACAGGCAGGTCCGATTCACCCCGGTAGTTCAAGGGAGCGGCGTTTTGGTGACAAGGGATCGTAAGTTTCCAATTGGCAAAGCATCAGGCCGTAACACAAGTGAGCCTACAAGTAGCCTCGATAAACTTTAATGAAGATACCGACCCAGTGGACAGATGGGGAAGGCCGAAGACGCCGACTTAGGGTCTGTCATGAAATAAGTATCACATTTATGCATCTCATCTTCAGGCCATTTTTAGCCGATTCTCAATCGCAAAATCCTCAAAAGAGCCCTGCTATTCCTGCGGCTTCGGC
>Ga0209121_10001291_pt1 | contig 26283 bp, 24 predicted proteins | sample Cruoilmetagenom3_FD_187292 | JGI IMG/M metagenome (GOLD analysis project Ga0209121, IMG submission 187292) | Oil polluted marine microbial communities from Coal Oil Point, Santa Barbara, California, USA - Sample 3 (SPAdes) (version 2) | ecosystem: Environmental > Aquatic > Marine > Oil seeps ...
GCATTCCCGAAACTTTTCGGATGCCTCATCGAGGCGCTGGATGAAGAACCCCGCGACATTCTCGGGCCCCTCTATATGGAGCTCGAGATTGCCAACAAGGACGCGGGGCAATTTTTCACCCCGCCCGAGCTCTCCGAGCTTATGGCGAACCTAACCTTTGGCGATGAGCTCAGCAAACTGGAAAGCCAGCCGTTCATCACGGCAGGTGAACCGGCTTGTGGGGCAGGGGGAATGGTGCTGGCTCTGGTCAAAGTTATGATCGGGGCCGGGCACAATCCAGCGGACAAGCTTTGGGTGCAGTGCATCGACGTAGACCGTTTGGCCGCGTTGATGTGCTACATCCAGCTCAGCCTCTGGAATGTGCCCGCCGAGGTTATCGTCGGGAACACCCTCAGCTGGGATATTCGGGAAGTCTGGTACACACCCGCCCATCACCTTGGGCTCTGGAAGTACCGGCTGCGCCGGAAAGATGAGAGCCTCGAGGTCGCGGGATCAACAACGGAGCAACCACCTTACCCATCGCCGGAACCCGTTGCGGCAGCTCCCACGTCACAGCAAACCGACACCCCAGCCGTCAAGCCGACCCAGCTTGGCTTTGACTTCTGAGGTTTCGCATGAGCAACGAATACGAGGAGCACATGCTCGACTGGAAAGGGCAGGGGATAACCATCCGTTGGTGCCCCGATTGGCTGGGCGGTGATACCGCCCATCTGGAGATAGTGACGGCCGACCGTTCACCGCATCCGATATCCGAGACAGGGTATCGCTCACATTTCTGTCCGCGCGAGCTGGTGGAAGACGCTGGTGGCCCGGTGGCCTTTGTCACGGCCTGGCTGGAGACGAAGGACGACGGAAAACCCGTTCAGCTTTCGCTCTTTTGAAATTGAGAGAGCCCCTGAGGGGGCTCTTTTCGCCGTCAACACGGCAGATCGAGAAATTGCTTTCTCGCTAGAGGTGAGTACTATCTGAGCAACATAACTTACGTATTAATGGATGAAAAAACAGTGATTATCAGCCGTATTTCAGAGCTGAAAAAGGCAGGGGTCTGGAAAGACTTTGTTGCTCCGCCGGAGCTTCAGTTGTTTCCTCGTACCTTGATCTACGGGTTTAATGGATCAGGAAAGACGACCCTTGCAAGAGCCTTGTCTTCGATACAGCGAGGGAGCCTCGAAGAGCGCTTCCCGGCAGGAGCAACTTTCAAGATAGAAGCGTCTGACGGGACGACCGTGACGCATGACCCTATTTCCAATCCATTCGGGAATAATTTGCTTGTCTTCAATACGGATTTTGTTGCTAGAAATTTCAGGTGGGATGAAAGCAGCACGAAGGGAGTTGCATATCTCAGCGAGAAGAAAGTCGAGGCAAGACAAGAGTTTGACGAGATAGCTCCGAAAGTTGCTGCGGCAAAACAGGCGACGAAGGCGAAGGAGAAATCGAAGGCGAAAGCCACCAAGAATCTGTCAGATTTCAAAACGCGAGTTGCTCGGAACATCCGGGAGGTGGCGTCATCAAGCACCTATACCCAGTCCTATGATGCTAGGAAAATTCAAGGGCATTATTCCAAGAGTACCTTTGGGGTGGAGATGAAAATCTCCGAAGAAGAGCTCAAAAAGAACCAAGGCCTGTTGGTCCAACGGGAACCGCTACCAGCCCTTTCATTCACCCCGAACTTACCGGTCGGGCTGACGGATTGGTTTCGTTCGAGCCTGGAGCTGCTAACACAAAGTGTTTCAACCATAGCGTTGAAGGAATTCGAGGCACATTCCGACGCCCTAAGATGGGTGGAGGAGGGGCTGCACTACCACGAGGACCATGGCGTTTCAGATTGTTTGCTTTGTGGAAATCCATTCTCTGAAGAACGCCGGAACCAGCTTCGATCCTTGTTCGATAAGTCTTGGGCCGATGCCTTGAAAGCTCTGGAAGATGCGCAAAATCGTGGAAAAGAATTCCAGCAGAGTCTTCGGGAGCTCTATCGCTCAATCCCCAAGGATGCGGAAATTGCTGCTGATGAGCGCACGAAATTTTCAGGCAACCGAGCCTCAATGGAAGAAGAGATCAAGAAGCTTGGCTTGTGTCTGGGGGAGCTATTGAAAGGCCTTGAGGCGAGAGCTGCAAACCCCACCAAGGAGATAATTGTCGCTGGTGAGCTCGCGAGCTTCAACCTGGACAACTGGATTGAGCAATACGCAACAATCGAAAAAGCTTTGGCAGCCGCTGTAAAAAAGCACAACGACGCTTTCAAGAGTTTCGCAACCCTCCAGAAAGAGGCCTTCACTAAAATTGAAGCCCATGTGCTTGCGACCAATCAGGGAGAATGGACCAGCCTTCAAAAGGCGGTTGGTGACGCTGAGGCTGCGCACCAAGCTTCACAGACAGATGAGAAAGCGCTTTCTGACCGCCAACTCGAGCTTCGAAATGACCTGCAAGATCACGGGGTCGGCGCAGACAAGATGAACGAGCTCATTTGGGCCTACCTCGGGCACAAAGAACTTCGCTTGGTTGCAGAAGAGGGGGGATACAAAATCATCCGCCCTAACGGCAAACCGGCCACAGAGCTGAGTGAAGGGGAACGCACAGCAGTATCGTTTTGCTATTTCCTGACCCAGCTTGCAGCCGAAGGGCGCAAGATCGAAGAATTGGCGCTGGTTATCGACGACCCAATTTCCAGCCTCGATACCGCTGCACGCACCTATGCCTACAGCTTAATGACGCGCATGACTAAAAAATGTGCGCAAGTCGTGGTGCTGACCCATAACACGAGCTTCATGAACATGGTGAAACGAGAATTTCAAAACTTGCAGCGGCGACACGAAGGCAAACAGGTTACGGCACTTTTGTCCCTCGACTGCCGGAGTGCTGATGATGGTGGCGACCGTTCTACGTCGCTTGGACCGATGCACGATCTTTTGGTGAAGTACGACAGCGAATATCACTACCTCTTCAGCCTGGTACAGGAAGCGGCAAAAAAACAGGAAACTGAATATTTGTACCTGCTTCCCAATGCGACACGAAAGATGCTCGAAATGTTCTCAACGTTTTGCTCCCCTGGGCAGTCTAATTTTGCGGGGGCCCTCATGGATCATCACGACACAGTGAAAGACAAGCTTGATGTGCGGGCGTTGGAGCGTCTGGTGCAGATTGAATCGCATGGAACAATAGATGGGCTTGGGAGCTTGCCAGACCTAACGCTTGAGGAGGCGCTTCGAGCAGCTGAAGCGGGTATCAAATTTATCAAAGAAGTAGCGCCTACCCACCACAAAAAGATGTGTTCTGCCTGTAAGTAGAGCCGAGCTCCTTCGAATGGGGAACCCCCCTTTTTCTTTTTCACCCTCAGTCCGAAACTTCAATGAATGCGGGTTTCGTCATGCTGAAGCATAACGAATTTGGTGCGAACGAAGATCGAGGGAACATCCACTCAGTACAGCGATAACATCAGCCGGGGAAAAGTGAAGCCCAGGTGAAGACGCCACTTTGACATAGCTGAGGTTTTGGGCACAATGAAAGCGAAGCGCGTTTGGCAAGATTGCGTATTCGTAACGAACAGTTCTCGGTTTCGCTTGCGCTGACCTCAAACCGTTCGTCGAAAACGCATCTTGGCAGGGGCTCCACCCCTTGCAACCCCGCAAGGGAAAGATCGCTTGGGCGCGTTTCCCTTTGAACCCAATTAGGCATTTCGGCATGGCAGAACGACAGGATTATCAGGCAGCTTACCGGCAAAAGTATAAGGATCAAGCGAAGCGCGTGAACCTTACTTTTAGCCTGCCTGAACATCGGTCATTTGCGAGAGCTGCGAAGTCTTCGGGAGAGGCGCTTGCTGCGTACGTGAAGCGATGTGCCCTGGAGGCACACGACGCTCACGCAGCCAACTCGGTTCCCGAAGAGCTCTTGGAAAACCTTGCCGACCTGGACCGCGTTGTTCGCACGATTGCCAACAACGTCAATCAGATGGCGAGGCACTCCAATCGTATCCGTCAGGTGCTGGATGAACAGGAGGTGTTCCTGCACATCCATCGCCTCGAAACGGAGTTGCGTGAAGCTGTTGCTCGCGCGAACCGAACCGCCCCAAAATCCGAAGATGGCGCTGCGTCATGATTATAAAATCCATGAGCCGCAAGGTGCCAAGCTTCGGGCAACTTTTGGGCTACATCGACCGCGACGAGGGCAACGAACAGTACACGCTTCGGCACAATGTCATGGGGCGGGATGGCGAGCACATTCAGGCCGAATTTGAAGCCAACGGCGAGCTGCTTCAAAACCGCAAAAATGGCGTCTACCTCTACCATGAAATTATCTCGATTACCCGTGCTCAGGGTTTGAGCCCGGACGAGCAAAAAGACAGGTTGATGGACATCGCGCACAATTACGTGGAAGCGCGTTGCCCGGATAATCTTGTGTATGGCGGGCTGCACGAGGACAAAGATCACAGCTACCACATGCACCTGATGATCAGTGCGAACCGGGCAGGGGAGACGGGCCGTTTGCGTCTTACTAAAACCCAGTTTCGAGACGTGCAGGTGCAGCTCGAACGGCACGTCTTACAGAAGTATCCCGAGCTCGAGCAGAAGCTTGCAATCGACAAGAAATCTGATCGGGGTCGAAGCAAGAACGAGGCTGAGCTCGAGCGCCGAACCGGGAAGCGGCCAAAGCGCGAAGAGGTTCTGGACCGCATCACGTCCGCCTTTGAGCAATCCAAAGATCGCCAAAGCCTTCTTGACGCCTTGGGGCGTGAAGGCCTTGAACTCTATGTTCGCGGAAAGAACCTTGGCGTTATCGACCATGAAAGCGGTAAGCGGCACCGGCTGAGGACGCTTGACCTCGAGACAGCAGATCGGGTTGCGATACGAATGGAGGGTGGTGAAGCCGCCCAGGATGACGCCACGCGAAAACCGGGTGAGCCAGAGCAGGTTAACGAGAGAGAAGAGCCCCAGGAAAAATCCGCGTCTGAGGGTGAAAAAGAAAAACAGCCCGAGAGTGAGCGCAGAGAAGAGGTCAAACCGGAGCACAAAAAAACTCCGGAAGCGGAGGCTGAGAAACCAACAGACCGTGAGTCCGATAATGAAGGTTATGTTAAATATGACAGCAGTGCTGACCTAAAAGCTGAGCCCTCTTCTAAGCAAAATCCGGAAGTTGAGCAAGACATGTCGGATGTGCAAAAGGACTGGAAGGCAGAGATGGAGGCAAGAAGAGAAGTGCAGCGTGGAGTTGAGCGAAATGGGCACGAGGATGAGCGAAAACGATGAGCCGAGATGTTTCGCAAACTTACGCAATATGTCCGCTTGGCTGTGGTTGGAACCCTCATCGGCGTGAAGACGCATTACCTTCACATTTTGAAGACTTTAACCCAAAGATATCGCAATGAAGACATTGAAGATTTGAGAAAGGCTCCGAGTGCTGGGGAAATTACTGAGCGGGGCGAGTAAACAGGCAGCCTATGCCCTGGTTTACGGGAAGCTATTACGGCGTACATCCGGGGCGCGTCTTTTGACGAGCGCTGAGACCGGTGAGATTATTTCGCCACGCAACAAAGGTCTTCTCCTCGATGGAAATCGCGGAAAACTTTCCGAGCGTGAGAGCTTTCAGAATGTCTGCGTTGTTGCCCGTGTCGGGGCTGGGAAAACCAGCCGCTACATAATCCCGAACGTGCTGGAAAAGGCGAAATCGAATTGCTCGATTGTCGTGAATGACCCGAAGGGCGAAGTTTACGAGGAAACATCCGGCTATATGCAGGCCCACGGATACCGGGTTCTTGTGATAGACCCCGAGAACCTGGAGCGTTCCAGCCGCTTCAATCCCCTGCTTGAGGCCAAGACCGATATTGAGCTCGAGCAGGTGGCTGAGATCCTCATCAAGGCAGGGTCAGGCAACAGCGACAAAGATAAGTTTTGGGACAATGGCGCTATCCGGCTTGTGGCTGTGCTTCTGAAGCTTTTGCAGCGGGCAGGCTATCAAGACCCGGCATGGTTCACCCTCGGGAACCTCTACTACCTTTTGCAGAATTTCGGCAGCGATGGTGCGCCGCTCGATGACTTCGTGATCAAGTGGGCCTATGACCCTCTCAATCCTCAGGATTCAAGCCTGTGGGAAGAATGGAAGGGTGCCACGACCGGAAACGCCAGTGCGGTGCAGAGCTTCGCCCTAACCGCTCTCACGGCTCTCAGAGCCTTCACCAATCAGAACCTGGTGCAGCTGACGGCCGAGAGCTCTTTCGACCTCGAAAGCATCCGCCAGCAAAAGACCATCATCTATTTCATCATCCCGGCGCAACACGCCGAGTATTATGGCTTTTGGACAAGCACTTTTTTTCGCAGTGTGTTCAACGCCTGCATGCGTCGAATGCCGGCACGGCACGAGCTGCCCGTTTATGTGCTCTACGATGAGTTCGGACATTCCAATATCCCGAGCTTCGTCTCGATCGCGAATACCATCCGAGGATATCGGGTGAGCCTGTCGATTGTGCTCCAGTCTCTCGCACAGCTCCCGGCCCGTTACGGGAGGGACTATGCGAGCAGTATCATGGGGGGATTCAATACCTTCCTGACCTATTCCGGAGCTGACCAGACCACAGCTGAGTTCTTCCAGGCAATCGGGGGCAAGGTGGTTGAAGAGGGCAAGAACCGGCCCGAGCACATCATGACGCAGCGCAAGGAATACAACCTTCTCAATGCCGATGTGGTGCGCCGTATCTCCGACACCCAGGCGGTTATGGTGGCGACCAATAAAAATCCCGCTGTTCTCGAGACCGTGCCCTACTTCAGGCATCGCCGCTTTGCCCGTATCCCTCGCCGGTTTGGAGCTGCCCGTTTGGACAGCAAGCAAACCACGCAAAAAATCTCACGAGTGCCTTTGAAATGATAAGTTCCTATACAATGAAACGCCTCGAGGGCGAGCTCGAGCTTCAGGAGACCAAGCTCCGGAATCTCTTCCATACCATCTATGCCGAAGACGGGCGTGCTTGGGATATTTGGACCTATGAAGTGCAGGCAAAGGGCCTTGATAAGACCCTCAAACGCATCAAGGAACGACCAAAAACCTTTGGATCGATGAAGGGCCATCTTCGGCTTGGCTTCATCAAGGACAAGGATATCGAAAACCGTGAGCGGGCTCAGAAAGAGCTCGCTTTTCAGTCGGAACGCTGGCGTTCTGCCCAGCTTCAGGTCGAGCAATCGAAAGCACGTCTTGAAGAAATCGCCAAAAACGAAGCTGACCATCCGAAAAACGAGCAGCCGAAGCGAGAAACCGGGCGACATGCCGATGTTTCGAGGGGGCGTTGATGGATACCGCACTTTCCCTGTTCTTTACGACCCTCTTCAACCCTGTCCTGCTTGTCTTGCTGCTAATTTTGTATTTCGCGGGGAAATTCTTGGGCAAGCTCAGCGTCCGGATGAACATCTGGAAGCTCCTGCTTCTTGCCTACTTCGCGATCTTCCTCATCCAGCCGCTCAGAGACGCAGGTTGGTTCATCGGAGGCGTTTTCTTGCTCGGGTTCTTTTCGAACCACATTCGCCGCCTGCCTGACATCTTGATGTGGGCCGAGAGCCTCGGGGATATCTATCGGGCCTACAAGTATCACCACGCCTATGACGACCTCAGAGCCTGGGAGAAGCAGCAGGCTGAGCAGGAACTCAGAGACCGAGAGGAGGCGGCACGGCAAAATACTGGGTCTTCAAGCCAACAGAACGCGTGGAAAGACGAAGCCAAGCAGCATCGAAACCAAGATTTTGCTCAGGGTAGTGCACATGACCGCGAGCGCGGAGGCTACGGTTACAGTGCCGACAATGACTACGCACGGTTCAATCCGAGCTCCAAATCAAGCGGTAAACGGGACGATAGCGCCACCTTCAACAGGCATCTGCAAACCCTGGGGCTTGCTCTTGGGGAGAATTACACTTTGCGAGACATCAAGAAGGCTTATAACCGCCGCGCGATAGAGACTCACCCTGACCAAGGTGGATCTTCTGAGGATCTTCAGAGAGTGCGAACGGCCTGGGAGTGGCTGTGTGCCAAGCACCGTACGACCGGTTAACGAAAGTTTGGTATGTATATGATATTATTGATTTATTCCACATATTTCGTAAGATGTGTTGGTATCGTTGGTTTGGTTGGTGATGTTGCATGTGTTTGATTTGTTTGTGTTTTTTGTTGCATTTGCTGTTGACATCGCGCTAGTTTCGCTTAAATCGCAGGCTTCGTTGGAAGAGTCAGATGCGAAAGGCGAGAGCAGTGGCACTTGAATTTGATGGGAAGTCATATCGTACGATTAACGATGTGACCAAGGAGTTCCGAACAGGAGCGAACAAAATCAAGAAACTCGTGGAAGAGGGTACACTCCCCCCGTGGGAAGATATCGTTCACGGGACAAGGAAATTCCGTCACTTCAACGATGAGTGGATGGATGCGGCGCGCAATTATTTTATTAGCCTAAAGTCATCATAATGATCGGAAACGATGTAAACTTCCCCACGTCTCCACAAGCCTATCCCTTTGGCGATCGGCTTTCGGAGGCCGAAATTGTGTCAGTTAGGTCTCGCTACTTGGAGAGAGCCTATCGGGCGCTTTCCCGGTATTCACGCGGGAGTGTCTTATTGCAAGATGCAAGAGTTATTACCAAAGAAATGGTGAATCTTCTGCTTTTGGGAAAAAAACCATAAATGGATAAGGCGACACAGGAGCGAGTTGAAAAATTACTTAAGAAATGGAACGACGCCCAAGCGTACCTTAAGTCGTCTGAATTGATCACGGAAGCAGCACCAGTATCTGCCATCAACGAGTTTCGGTACGCAGGACGTGCTTTTGTAGACGCTCTCCTGATGGCAAGGGGAATTCCTGACACTTTTTCCATGCAAGATGAAACCTACACGAAGGATTTCTTAAGCGCACTTGCAGTCACTGAACAGTATGTCGACAACGCCTTGCATGACATCTCAGATGTCATGGTCTACTTCTATGTATCATCTTTGAACGCACTGATGGATCGTTATGGTTTCCAGAGCACAATTGGCCAAGACGACGATTTAACGCATGCTCTCAATGATATCGAAGAAGCGAAACGGTTGATTGTTGAATCCCGTCAAGATAGGCGAAAGCGGGAAAAAAACTATGCTGATGTGCGTGTCATTGTTGAGAGAATGTCAAACGTCTATCCCAAGATTCAACAGGGCGACTTGCTTCAATTAATTGAAGAAAAGAGGAAGAAGAAAAGGACAATGGTAGTTTCAGCAGCAATTGGCCTCTGCGGATTGGTTGTTGGATATTTGATTTCCTATATAACGCCGTAAGGGCGACGCGGTGTTGTCATGTCCCCGGTCTATTTTATTCTATTTGATGGAACTGATGCGGTAGCATCCACAAAGACCAATATCTCTGAAATTAGAGATATTTTTCAAGCTGAGACGCAGGACAACGTCAAATACATTGCTGGCACCAATACAAGGGCCGCGAGCACATTAACGAAAAAAATTCAAAGACTTGCATCTACGGAAGTTCATCGCGATGTTAGCGAGGCCATCGCTTGGATGGAGGGAAAAGAAGACGGTGAGCTGTTTGTATTTGGGTACTCGCGTGGTGCCATTGCTGCTCGTTACTTCGCCCAGTGCATGACAAATAAGAAATTCGTTGCTCAGTATGAGATTGATCCTCCAGGAAAAATTAGGCCCGTCGAATTTCTTGGGTTGTTTGACCCAGTATACGGACCATTTAATTTTTTAGCGGCGGCACCGCGGCACGAGACTGATGTCGTTCATAATTCACGGGTAAAAACCTATGCCGAGGTTAACGCCCTGAATGAGCATCGCTTTATTATGCGGCTGCGTTCTGGAAAGAAGAGTTATTACAAGTGGCTCAAAGACCGCACCACAATCGAAACAAAAAATTTCAATAATTGGGGCAAAACTATATCAGACATCAACGCCCCAACCTACTATAGGGATAGGGAAAAATCAGGCGTGAAAATCGTCACTAATCCGCTTGGGAATACAGGGCGGCATTTCGAATTCATGCCGGGCGGGCATGCTGACGTTGGTGGACAAAATGGATGCGAAGTAATTGCCTCTAAATCTCTCTTGACGATTCTTTTGACGGCGCTCGAGGCGAGCGAGAATCTTAAAAAAGTTATTCCTAATGGCCATCTGGATGATCTAATTCATTTTACTGATGCGGCCGGAGAGCCAACACCAAATAAAAGTTTGTCAGGTGTTGGTAGGTTTTCACGCACTCTGAAGGGTTTTGGATGGGAGTACTTTAGGCGTAGCTCAATCCAAAAGATGTAGTAGGCCAACTACATTTGACAGGCGGCATAAAGCAACCTCAAGTATGCCGAATTCACCCAAAGCTTCATACTTACACCCCGAAGCCGATTTACTCCCCTCGTATCGTCGCCAGAACCTGTTCTACATACTCGGGCGAGATAGAGACGAATGAGTTCCCGATGTTGGCGAAGCGGTCGCCGGATGCACCGAGCCGAGTTTCTGCGATGAGAAGAGCGCTCTGCCCGCCTGCATCATAGACCTCAAGGTCAGCGCCACGACGCGCAAGGCGTTCAATCACTTCCATGTTCCGGTTCTCGACCGCCGCCAGCAGAGCAGGCGTGGCACCCGTACTGGTAGCACCTTCCAAGGGAAAACCAGCCTCAAGGAGCGCTTTAGTGGTTTCTGGATTTGGGTTGTATCGAGCCGCAAAATGTAGAGCGTTCATGTCTTCGATATAAGAGATCGTCGACACATCAGCTCCCTGCCCTAGCAGAAAATTGACGACCTCAGCGCTGTTGTAAGCGGCAGCGAACATCAGGGGCGTGACCCCTGCCCTATTGGCGCTATTCACATTGAGTCCGACATCAATGAGCGCCTGGAGCAAACGGAGGTCTTGGCTGATCGCTGCATACAGCATCAGCGGGTTTGAATCGTCGAAGAACACTTTGATCGAATTTCGGTCATGTGCCCCCATGTTGGCCGCGCTGAACACCTGATCGAGGAATTCTTCGGGATGGTCTGTGATATAGCGAGAAGATATAACATTGAGTTCCTCGACCGTATCCCAGCGGATGCCTTCAAAGCCTTGGATTTCACGTGCCCGAGCCAGTCGGTTTTGAAGCCGCTCTTCGCGGAAAATTCGTTCCTGTTCAGCTTGTTCAGCTTCTTCCGCCACACGACGAGCTTCTTCTGCCAATCTAGCAGCCTCTCGGGCTTCCTCATCAGCACGACGCTGAGCTTCCTCAGCATCCCGAGCGGCCTGCAATTCCGCCTCTCTTTGGGCGGCTTCAGCTTGCCGAGCTGCGGCACGTTCGGCAGCGAGACGTTCACGCTCAATCCGGCGCTCTTCGGCCAGTCGCTCTTCTTCCGCAGCAATGACCGCCTGTTCTTGGAAATAGCTATAGAGGTTATAGCCTGCGAACAAAAAAACGACGCCAATTACGGCGACGAAAATCCACTTACGATTAGTCACGGAGCCTCCAAAGTCTTTTGTTTTTCAGCGGCTTTGACGGCTTCTCGCTGTTGTCTCCACCCATTGAAAGCCAATACGGCAAAGGATGCTGCGATTACAACCCCGGAGGTAACTGCCCCATCGTAGTCCACGCGAGACACGAGCTCTTGCGCCCGCCGCCCGCCATCGACGAAGCCAAGGAAAAATTGAACCGCCGGGTTCTCGAATATGATGCGATGCCCGAAGTACCCGAGCAGATAGACTGATGAGAGGGCGATACCGCCTCGAGCAAGGAACGAAGTTTTCGAAACCTTGGCGAGGTAGCTCTTCACTCGCTGATAATCCGCATAAAGCATCCCAAAGATAATGCCCGGTGCCCCATAGATGAGAGAAGTCGAGTACATGCCGATGAGCTCCGCCATCCCCGGAGTGCCGCGAAAGCTCGACCCGATGATGTAAGGCGCAATCATTATGACCAGCACCAAGAGCTTCGAACGAAGCACCCAGGTCAAAAGACCTGCCACGACCGCCCAAACCACAGATGCATTCAGCAGCAGGAAAACAATTCCGGGACCATCCAAATTCACAATCCTTTTCTTTTTGACCCGCAATAGCTGGCTGAAAGCCCTTGGAAAAGAGCATTCCTACTCAGATTCCACCTGACACAAACGATAGAAAGTACTCTTCGAAATATCGAAATGCTTCATGAGCTCTTGGCGGGTCTCCCCTGCCCTATACGCCGCCCTCAGCTCTTCGACCTGTTTCGGGTTGAGCTTGTTCTGGCGACCAAACCGAACCCCCTTGTTCTTCGCCTTCTCGATACCTTCATTCTGACGTTCAGCAATCAGGTCGCGCTCAAACTCTGCGACTGCACCGAGCAGATGGAAGGTCAGCCTTCCAGTCGGGGTTGTCGTGTCAATTTTCTGGTCGAGCACGATGAAATCGACCCCCTTGTGCTCGAGGGTCTTGGTGATGTCCTGAAGGTCGAACATGGAACGAGCAAGCCGGTCGAGTTTGGTGATGACCAGCACATCCCCTTCCCTACAGTACTCGAGGGCCGCGTTCACCGCCTCACGCTTGGAGCGTGAAGCACCTGACCGCTTCTCCTGGAAGACCTTCTCGCAGCCGAAGGCCTCGAGTTTCTCGATTTGGGTGTCCAGGCTCTGCCCTTGAGAGGACACACGTGCATATCCTATTTTCATAGTTCCAAAATGTCTTAGAGGTTATGGGAAATCAATATGGGACGACTTTTGAGACAGGAATTTTCACCCTTTGAGCAAGTCCCACAAAGTATAGTTTATGGGACAGTAGCCGTTCAGTACTCCAGCTCCCTCAACATCAGCTTTTGAGATTCAGACAAACCGTAAAGAGTGTACAGTTGCTCATCTAGTTCAGCTTCCAGCGCCTCTCTTTGGGCGTGGTCCTCGTTCCCTATAGCCGCAATGATGCGGTCAACTACCCCAGCAACGCCAGATACCCCCTCAAAAGGTGGGAGCGGGAAGTCCTTAATATCTTTCACAAGAATTTTTGGGAACGCTCCCTTTGTTGCTTTGGGTGATGCATTAAAATGAAAGAACGTTGCAAGTTTTGAGTTTAGAATACCGAGCAGAACTTTGGCATCCTGCCCGTTAGCCAAGATAGCTATGATTGCAGGATCATGGTACTGCTCTTCATCGGTTAACCCTGCAAAAATCTTCGGGTTCGTGATCTCTCGGACCAGCACACGACTTCCGTGGAAATACTTTGGGTCACGTGGATTCGCAATTCCATCGCAGTAGTCGACGTACTCTTTTCCATTCCAGTTCACTTGATATGGGGTCACATCCTCTCCCCACAGCCACTCTTTCAACCCGGCCTTCGTCTCTTCAGTATAGTGATAAGCCCGGGCCTTAATGATTTCCTCGGACTGCCCCTGGTACTTATCGTAAGCGATCAAGCCTTGGCTTATGTCTGGGAATCTCTGTGACAACGGTTTACCTACAGATTTAATCTGAGAAACGATTGATAAAACTTCTTGGGGAAGTTTGAAAACCAGCCCCCAGTTGACATTATTCAGTTCAAGATCAGCTTTGGAAATTCTGAGGGTGCTTCGCGCAGCAAGTTCCTCAAAGGACACCGCGTTTAAGGTGTTCTTGTAGCCAACATCCGAGACCTCTCGGAAGTTGTTTTGGAAAACCGTAATGGCATTATGAACGGTTGCAGCCTTGAACAGCTTGAAAGCTGTGCAATCCAGCAAGAGGTGAATGTTCCAGTTGTCTAGGAGCGACTTCCGGTATCCAGCAGCGAACACATTGAAAAGGAATGTGTTTGGGATGATGAAGCTTTTCACACCCTTGGGGGACAGCAGCTTCTTGGAAAGTTGGACAAAGAAGTAATAGATTTCAAAATCTGGAACCTTGCCAAGTTCAGAGAGCACCATCTTTCGCTCATCACCTTTTATGGAAACCCCATACGGTGGGTTTCCAACGATCACGTCAAAACCGCCATTTTCTTTGAAGACATCACTAAACTCTAGCTTCCAAATGAAAAACGGTTTGATATTCTTGTGCCTCAGGGCCTTCATCTCTTCGAGATGATCGAGCTTGTCTTGCTCTCTCAGCGAAGCCTCAATGAGTTCCCACTTGAGTTGCTCAATTTCCTCTTTGAGTTGCTGTTTTTTGGTTCTTTGAGACTCTGAGATGTATTGATCAATTTTTTTCTGGAGACGTTCAGCCTTCTCTTGCTCTTGCTGAAACTGGCCTGGAGCATCAAAGATGCTGAGCTCTTGCCCCTGCAACTCATTAGGAGCATTGAGAGCCTTTTTCCTTTTGTTGAGAGAGCGAATTTCGCGCTCCAACTCTTCTTTTTTCACGGAGGACAAGGCGTCCTTACTGTGAAGTTCAATGTACTCTCGTTGCAATTCGGACAAACGCGCATCAACATGAGCACGTTCTTTATCGAGGTGATTGGCCTCTTCAAGAAAACTCTCGTCAAAAAGCTGCACACCTTCGTACTCGGAGATGAGGCTGTTCCCCTGCATTACCTTGTGCTCAAGGTTCGGAAGCGGATGCGGTTCATTCTCCTCTACCACCAGCGCAAGCCACAACCGAAGCTTCGCAATTTCTACAGCACCTGGATCAATATCGACGCCGTATAGCGAATGAGAGATACTGTGGAGCTTGAGCTCAAACGCCGACTGGTCCCGGCGAAGATGCACAGCCAATGCCTGCCTCGCTTGTACGATCTCGTTGAGCATTCCAAGAGGAAAGGCTCCAGAACCCACCGCTGGATCGCATACCTTAATATTAGCGAGAGCTTGGTCCAATTCTCTGGCACGGGAACGTACGTTCTCAGGGAGCATGAATTTGTAGGTGCCCTCCCTCCCCTTCTCGAGGACCATTGCGTCGTTCTCTATGATCTGTGAACCGTTGCGAATGAGTGCTTCAATGTCCTCACGAAGAACAAGGTCTTTCAGCTCAGTGCCCAAAAAGTTGATCAGGCTTTCCTGGCACATGAAGTGAACGATCTCTCGCGGCGTGTAGAACGTTCCTTTGCTCTTCCTGTCCTTTACCTCGAGCAGGTTCTCGAAAACCTTACCAAGCATCTCCGGGTCAACTGCGACCTCTTTTTCGAGTGGTTCGCTCTCATTGACCGTGAAATTATAGCGGTCGAAAATGTCGAGGATGCCGTCCCCTTGGTCGCCTTCTGGAGTGCGGTTTGAGTTTGAGAACAGCTCATCAGGAAGACGGATATTGGTGGTTTCCCAAGCATAGCCATTCATAGGCTCGAAGAGCCCCCCGTTCAAAAACGGCATCCGACAGTTGTTCAGTCGAGGGTAGATTGCCTCAACGCCTCTGTCTTGTGCCAGAGCCTCATAGAAAAGCGGTTCAAGCACATCATCGAAGAAGTTCTTTCCGTACTTCTCTCGACGGCCAAAAAGCTGCCTAAGGAAGTCTTTGGGGCCAGTACCCCACGGTTTCCCTGGGGCTACACCAAACCACCCCTTTTTTTGGAGAAAATAGAGGAAAGCCATCTGACCGAGCGTTTTCTTGGCAAAATCAACGGTCGTAAGTTCCTTTGCGGCGAAGTCCTCCTTGATAGCAGGGCCGCTCTCCAAAAGCTTGTCGAGAGACTCCTTCATCCGGAAGAAAAGGTCGCAGTACTTCTTGAAGAATTCATCCGTAACGCTCTCAATATTGAACGCTTCTTCGAGCTCTTTCAAAAGCGGCTTCTGACCATCTTGCAGTAGTGACACAAAACGGCTTTGCACCGTGTGGCTACCCTCATGAGGACCAATAAGAAATGACCACCGCCTTGCTGGGGTGAGCTCCTCTTCTGTTTTTAGCTTCCCGTCTTTGACCTCGAGTGAATACTCAAGTTTCACGAGCGAAAAGCGCCAGTCATGTTGATCCGGTGAGAGAAAGGCAACAAGCGCAGCGTCTCGACCGTTCTTCTTCAGGTAGTCAGCGATAAAGTTCCTCTGTGCGGTCCGGGCTCGATCAAGAGAACTTTCACGCTGAAGCGTCACTTCAAGGATGTCTAGGCTTGTTCCTTCGGCGTCCTGGTACGTCCCAAGAATCCGGTATCCTTGAATAAACGAACGGAATGCTTCTCGGACGTACTGCCCATCCCGGCGCTTATCTAGGGGAGTGTATTCACCCTTAAAAAGGTTGCTGATGAAGCGCCCGAATGACTGCGCTGAATAGTCAGCGCAGAAGGCGTCTTGGACAAGTGAAATGGCTTCAGTTTTGTTCATTATTCTACCGCGTTAAAATATTCCGAAAGAATGATTTCTTTGGCAGCTCCCCTGCCCTGCCCTTGTTCAGCTTGGTTCGGCTGCAAGAAAGCCGCTGGAAGTTCCAGCTTCAGCAGAGCTAAAAGCTTCAAGGGATTCAGCAAGAGCTCCGGTGTCTTCTCGACCTTTGCATAGATGCGCTGCGAGATTTTCTTAGGTATCCCACCCGCATCAAGCTCCGCTATAACTTGTGCGATGTACTCTTCGTCATCGTCTGTAAATCCTTGAAAGTTCCGCACTTGCTTCGCCTTCAGGACTTTCGACAGTCGTGCTGCGTTGTCCCTGCTCCCCCGTTTGGTCGAGAACTCATCCTCCTCTATTTCGGTTGAGCGCGTGAGCATTTCTGAGTTTTTTTGCAGCAGAGTGTAGAAGGTTTTATCAAGCTTCGATCTCTTCTCCTGAGCATCTGCCTTGAGTGCGTGAGCCGTTTGAATGAAATCAAGCTCTTCAGCCACATTGATATCGTCGGCGCTCACAAGGAAGAATTTTTGAAGCTTTCCTTTGCGAAAATACGTCAACAGGCTCGAGGTCGTTTCCTGCGCTTTTCGAGCTGTGCGAGCCTTCTTGGGAAGGCGTTTGATCTTTTCAAATAGAGACGGTTTTTCGTCTCGGATAACCCGTATTTCTTGAAGATACTTGAGCTCACTCTCCGGCTCGTCTTCTCCTTCAATGGTGTCTTTGGATAGAAGCTGGCTGAATAGGCTGTGAGCCTCAACTTCTTCGCTCTCAGTCAACAATCGCGCATCGGCGCCAAGCAGCGAGATGAAGGCTGCAATCTTCGCTTCAGCAGCTTCTTTCAGCTTGATTTGATCGTTTGATTGATCTGTCGGGAAGAAGGTGTACGTGTGGATCTTCTCGTGTTGTGTATCCACCCGGTTAATCCGCCCTACCCTCTGCATGATACGCGTTGGATTCCACGGAATATCGTAGTTAATGACCACGTTTGCCCGGTGAAGGTTCGCACCTTCTGCCAAAACATCTGTTGTTATGAGCAGCTTGAAATCATCTTTGGGGTGCTTCGCATTCGCGTCGAAATTTGCAATAACCTCTTCGCGCTCCGCAGCCGAGCTGGAGCCAGTGAAGCAGACGATCTGCCCTCCAAACTCCTTCTGAAGCTGTTCCTCGAGATAATCCGCCGTTTCCTTTGATTCAGTGAAGATAATAGATTTTCCGTCATGAATCGGTGCTTGCTTCTCGAGTGCCTCCTTGAAGGCCAAAATTTTTGGGTCGCGTTTTACCGTCTTCCACATATCCTTGATTTCTCGCAGGATATATCGATCTGCATCGAGCTCAGTTTTCAGTTTGTCGTCAAATTCTTCGGCGGGGAATTTTTCCGCCTTTCCTTCTTCGATAAGACGGTCAACCCCATCAAGGTCTCCTCGCTCTAGGTATTCGAAAATCTTCTGAGTGTGTTTGGCGCTGACATAGACCGTTCCATCCTCAAATTCTTGGATGAACCGGTCGTACGATGCGATGAAGCGATCAAGTGTCTGAGTGAACGCAAAGAAACTACTCTCGAGACGTTTGATGAGTAGCATCTTCATGAATTTCATCATGTTTTGCTGACTCTGTCGCTCCATGGCGGTCATACTGCCTTTGTGATGCAGCATCGGCGTATATCGAGCATACATAAAATCTTGCGTCACAAGTTCTATGGTGCGGAAAAAGATACGGTCTTCCTCAGGGTTGAACTCATAGAAAATTGGCTGAGGTTCTGCCACTTCAGGGAAGCTCATTCCTTGCTGACGAAGATCGTCACCATAGTACTCCGAAATCTCTTTGCGTGTCCGGCGTACCATCAAGTGCTTGAGCACCCGGTCTCTGATGAGAGCCGCATTCTCCTTAGTGGTCGCAATGTACGCTTCCTTATCGGCCTGACGGTCTAGACCTTTCAGCTTGCGTTCAAGACTTTTGAAAAAACCCTCAACATCTGGAAGGTTCGGAATCGTGCTCTGCCGAGTTTTCTGAAACAACTTGATCTGTGCAAGAAGATCACTCGGAGTATTGTTGTACGGCGTTGCCGTTACCAAGATGACCTTCTTTCCACGACATATTTCAGCGAGCTTGGCGTAGGTTTCTGTTTGTTCAGAGCGGAACCGGTGCGCTTCGTCGATGAGAACTATGTCGAAGTCCTGGTGCTCATTCTTGCTAATCACCCGGTCGAGGACACCAACCGAGCGGCAAGAATAGTCTCGAGCCCTAAACCCGAAGGTTCGGAACGCATTTTCCCAGCTCCCTGGGTTGTCCTCATCAATCAGATGCGGAGGTGCCAGGACAAGAACCCTGCGGTTCAGCTCCTGGCAAAGCATCGTTCCCATGAAGGTCTTTCCAAGACCCACAACGTCCGAGAGGAAGACACCGCCATACTCATCAACAATTTTCCGCGCGTTGATAACCGCATGATCCTGGTACTTCAGTTCCTTGAAATTCTCTGGGCGATAACGATGGTCGAGCGCCTCTTCGTTGATCTCTTCCTTGAAGTATTCATATAGAAACTTGAGGTAGAGCTCGTACGGGCTGATATCTTCCCGAAGCCACGTGTCCTTTTGAATGGTCTCAATGTACTTCTCGCTGACATCGACACCCCTCGCCCATAGCTCTTCAAACTTGTCGCGAGCAAACTCGTAGTCGGAGCGGTTTTTCAGCTCGACATTAAATTCAAGGTTCTCGACTAATCCGCTTTGAGTGAAGTTGCTGGAACCGGTGATAACCCGGCCCATGTCCATCTGTCCGTCCTTGAAGCTCATAACATAGAGTTTTGAGTGAATTTTCTCTTCCGGATAGGCCCTAATTTCGAGCTTTCCAGACTTCAACCATTCAAGAAATTTCTTCACCCCAGTTTCGACATGAAGTTCGTTCTCAGACATTTCCATTTCATCTCGAACTGCCTGCCCGAACTGGTCTCTCACTTCTTTATGCGACTGAATCCGTTGTATTAAATCATACGTTTCTCGGTTGGTGCTTATCCCAATGAGAATTCTGACTCGCTCTGTTTCCTCCAGTGAGGGATACAACGCGTGGAAGCCGCTTGTGTAAAAATAGCCGACCAGAACATCAAAAAACTTGGTCGCTTTGATGAGCGTCGAAAATCGATCCCGCAGATTTCCCGCGTCGTCGTTTGTGATAAATGTTAGATCGTTACTCATGTGTGTTTCTTGTTATTGGAAGCCAAATCGGCATTTTCGATATTGTAATTATTTTTCAGTACGTTGCAAAGTTCTCCGAACTTCAAACGCCTGACGGAGCACTTTAAGCTATCCATTAAGTATCTAATGGGTAGCCACTTGCTAACTGCTTTTCTCATAGTAAGCCCCCCTACCCTTTCCACGCGCCACAAGGTGCCCGGCTTCAATAAGCTGGGTCAGCCGCAAGCGAACAGTAGGACGAGGAATACCAGTAAGTGAGAGCGCTTCAGCCGTGGTAATGCGCCCTTCCCTACCCACAAACTCCAAAATTGCGAGACTCTCCTTAGGGAGCCCTTCCAGCTGCGCTGCGTGTTGGTCAGACAGCTTGACGCTCAAGTGGTCCTTTTGGCGCTTGAGCGAGCTCAGGAAGAACCGCAGCCAAGGAAGCCAGTCCTGCTTTTCTTCCTTCAGAGAACCTTGGGTACGGCGTAACGCGATGTAATATGCTTGCTTGTTCTTCTCAATCACACTCTCCAGCGACGAATACGGAATGTAGCTGTAGCCAGCTCGCAGCAGCAGAAGCGAGGTCAGCACGCGAGAGAGCCGCCCATTTCCGTCCTGGAAGGGATGGATCGCGAGGAAGACAACGGCGAACACCCCGACGACGATCAGAGGGTGCAGGCTTTCGTCATCAAGCGTCTCTCGGGTCCACTTCACAAGCTCTTCCATCTCGCGCGGCGTGTCGAAGGGGGATGAGGTCTCAAAAACGACCCCAAGGCTCTCCCCTGCCCCATCGAATGCCTCAACGTTATTCGAAAATTTCTTGTACTCGCCTCGGTGGTACTCATCCTTGTCAGAATGCCGGAGTAGTTCTCGGTGGAGCTGCTTGATATAGTTTTCAGTCAGCGGAAGATCAGCGCTGTTTTCAAACACCAAATCCATCGCTTGAGCGTAGCCCGCAACTTCTTGTTCATCCCGCGTTCCAAAACTGCGAGTTTCGAGCCCCTGAAGAAGCGCCTCAACCTGGTTGTCGCTGAGCTTAGCACCCTCAATACGGGTGGATGATCCGATGCTCTCAATGGTCGCAACATGCCGAAGCGATTCAAGGCGCTCGGGAGACAGCGACTGGGTCACTTTCCAAGTACCCTTGAACTCATCAACTTCAGCAATGAGTTTGAGAAGGTCTGGCGTTATGGTAAGCTGGCGAAGGTCCATAGTTATCCGTTTATGGGCTAAATTTATCCAATTATATCCATTTATATCCAATTCACAAATTTTGCCACCGTCTGAGAAATTTACCCTCCCTGAGCTCAAATACTCCAGCTTGAGAGTGTGGCGATGACGTCGGAGATTTTCGAGTTGCGAAATATCCCTTCAACCCCAGCTCAGCTAAGTAGCTACTCTCTACGGTCTAGCTAATCACTACCTTTTGGCTACCAAATAGATACCCTTCTCAAAAACTTGCAATCCGGCTAGCTATGAGTATCATCTAGCTACCTACTAGCTATAGCTAGCGAGTAGCTACCCATTAACAAGAAGCAGAACACATGAAAACTATCGTATTCGCAGCCAGTAAAGGCGGTGTCGGAAAGACCACGCTCTGCGCTGCACTTTCTTCCCACGCAGGCAGTGATGGGAAAAAGAAGGTCGCAATCATCGACCTGGACCCGCAGGGAAGCCTCACAGCCTGGTGGAATAGCCGGGAGCACGACAGCCCTGAGCTGATAGAGGCAAATGCCGGGAAACTGCCTGAAATCCTCTCACAAGCTCAAGGTGCTGGATATGACTACGTGTTCATCGACACGCCTCCAGCACACATGAAGACCATCGAGACCGGGATTGTGAACGCTGACTACGTTCTCGTGCCATGCCAACCATCTCCAGTGGATATTGCAGCAATTGGTGACACGCTTGCCACCATCGAAGACCTACGAAAGCCGTTTGCCTTCGTTATGAACCGAGTAATCGCGCGGACACGGATCGGAGAGCAGGCAATCCTCTTGCTTGCCAACCACGGCAAGGTGGCAGGACAGCCCATTGCACAGCGAACAGCGTTTGCAACAGCAATGACCGATGGCCGTAGCGCACCTGAAGTCAATGGAGGGAAGCAGGCCGAAGTAGAAATCGACGCCCTCTGGAAATTCCTACAAACTAATCTGAAAAAATCATGAGCACGAAAAAACCAGCACAGCTAGGGGACAACCTCTTGTCCATTCGCCCACGGAAGGGCACAGCGAAACCGCAGAGCGAGCAAGAAGCCTCTCAGATAGAAGAGCAGGCCGAAGCTCCCAAGAGCAAAGCCAAACCTGCCAGCGCAAAGCCAGCGCCGCGCCGCAGACGCCGACTGAGCGACAAGAAAATGCAGCTCAATCTCAAGATTGATGAAATGACGCTCGAGCGCTTTATCAAGATTGCAGATGATGAAGGTTTGATATTCGGTGATCTTCTCAAGAAAATGATCGACAAGTATGAAAGCAAGTAGCTACTGGCTACCCATTAAGTATCCAGTAGCTACTTCTTGAGTTTTTCCTCGAGTTTCTCAATCTGCGACCGAATTTCGTCCGGCTCTTTAGAGCCGTTTTTTTGCGCAACGTCGGCAGGGGAGGGGAGGGACAGACCTCGAGCTTCCCAAAACTTTCGAATGTCGGGAAAGTTCAGCCGATCCTTCCATCCATCCTTTTTGAAGGCACCAACATAGGTGCGGCCTCCAAGGCTGAGTTGAAACTCAGAAGAAACGGCCTCTCTCTGAGCCTCAGGAAGCGCTTGGTAGGCTTCTTCGATAATTTCAGCACATGCCCACCGAAAAGCAATCTCGCCCTCTCTCTGAGCCGTTTTGAGGGCTTCTAGCTGGCGTTCCAACTTCTCCCGCTCCGTCTTTACGGCTTGGACCGCTTCCAGCTTCTGCTTCTTCGCAGCTTTTTCATTGTGATAATCTTCTTCGATAGCTGCTTTCAAAAAGCCTGCCTTGGATGATTTGATGCGCCCGCTGGCTGATTGGTCAGATGCTAAGTCAAGTTTTTCAAAGATGTAGCTTTCATCATACTCAAGCACCCACGCTCGGGCGAGGGTCTTGGAAATACCCTCCTTCATAAGAGCTTTGTATGCTTCTTGATTCGTAATTTCGTCTTCAGAATCCATTCCAACCAGCGACAGTTGGGCATTGGGTCTGACTATGAAGCGCAACCCCGTCACGGAGCGGCCTTTCATGCGTGTTTCCATCTCAACCTGGATATTGGAGAGCTTGTTTACTTCCTTCATCGCAGGCTGGATGACATTCCGGTTTAGAGCCTTAAACGGCTTGTAGCTTGGCATCATATCCACAGCCATGAGCTTGCGAAATACCTCGATGTCCCACCAAGCGGTGTGCCCGATACCTTCGAAGCGATAGCAGTTTTCGTAGAGCACCAATGCGTGAGCACTGTTCATCTCTCGAAGGACGCTCAAGTTGATCTTTGAGTACACGTCAGGGTGATAGAGTTTTTCAGCCAAAGCGCGCTCATAGCGATAGGTACAAGTCCCTCCTTTGATCCTTGCGTAGGGCAGTAGAACCATTGCCTCCCAAGAACGCTCGCCATCTTCCTCGAGGACATCAAACTCGACAACGGTCTCCATAAGCCCCTTGAGTGCTCCCTTGAGATAGCCGATGTTCTTGCTGTCGAAGCCGATCATCTCACACAGTACCGATGCACTGATATGATGCTCTTCCCCCGTGAGGAGTTGGTCATACGCGTTGTAGAGCAGAGCGTTCACGAGCTTTCTCTGAAGTAGCGAAAGCTTCGCGCCGATGTGAATCGCAGCGACGTGCTTCTTCAGTATCTGGTTGTCTTTGCTCGTTTTTTTCAGTTCTCTTGCCATGGTGTAAATTCTAAACGATATCTTTACACCATTCTATGTCTTTTTCTGAGAACGCAAGTCTTTCTAGGAAATTTTTACCTTGAGGTGAAACGGTCAGGTGAACTCGTTTTCCCCATATCCATACACCTTAAGGACTCTCGTCTCCCATATCCATTCACCTCAACACTGAATATTCGCGCTGTAACCCCATGGATTCCAGAAAGAAATCAGACGCTTAACTGCTTCTCCCCATAAACATACACCTATCACCCCATATCCATACACCTTAAGGCTTGAGGGCCTAGATTTTTCGCTTTGTTATCAGTATGTTGGAGCTCTCGCCTCGAGTCCCCATATTTGTACACCTTCGTCCCCATATCCATACACCTGTCGCCCCATAGCTATACACCTCAAACGGCCAGATTCCCCATATCCATACACCTGTCGCCCCACAAACATACACCTTATCCCCCGTATCTTCTTGTTTCTAAGCCATTTTTCAGGCCCTAAACCTTTTAAACGTTGTTCTTCTAAACATACTAAACAACAACAGGGACGCCTTACGGCTCCCTGTCTTGGTTGATGTTTTTTTTTGATTCCTTTTTTGAGGATGAAAAAGAAAAGGATGGTTAGAGCCTCTTACCCAGGAGCCAGGCGTTGAGGTCTTCAAATCCAGCGTAGTGGCTTCGCATGTCAACCAGTTTCGTCGCTTCTGCTTCTTCGAAGAGCTGTCCGGTTGCAGCCGATCCGGCTTCGTCGTTGTCCAGGTACAGACGCACTTCTTCGAAGCGGGGATCATTAATGTAGGGCAGGGCACGTCGCCAAAGATTGGTCGAATTCAGCACCAGTACCGCTCCGGCCGGTTGTGTCGGCTTGTCTGCCGAGAGGTAAGATAGGAAATCAAGAAAGCCCTCAAAAATCTGCAAAAGCGGTCTCCCGGGATTGTCGTGGAAGGTCACGGCCTTTCCGGTTCCGACGAAACCTTTGAACAGCGCATTGCGGGCTTCAAACCCATCCCCAGCAGGGTAACCTAGGGCGAAGTAGTTTCCACGCGCCTGAGGGGCCTTAAAAGTGATTTCTGAGAGATATTCTCGGGCGATATCGAGGTTGATACCCCGTTTGGTCAGATATTGGAGCAGGGCAGGGTGTTTGAGAGCCCCGGATGACAGAAGTTCAAAGGCCCCACTTTTTTCTTTTTCACCCTCAGCGGTCTTTTGTCTCGGCGAAGCCTCACCATTCCCGCGCGAAGCGCGGCGCGGCATCGAGGTGGCCGGAGCAGAAAGGGCAGGGGAGTAGAGCCGGGTTTGTTCGAGGTGCTGAAGCGCATCCCGAACATCGCAAGAGCAGATTTCGCGCACGAGGTCGATGATATTGCCGCCTTGTACCTTTCCGTGGTCGAACCAAAGATTCTTGACCGTATCGACTTTGAAAGACGGGTTTTCATCTCCGTCTCGAATTGGGCTGTGATACCAAAGCTCGCGCCCGCTTTGTCGGGTTTTCTTCGGCTGAATGCCCTGGCGCTCGAGATAGGCGCTTATCGGAATACATTTGGCTTGCGCGATATTCATCGTTTGGAATGTTACACGGGTAAAAGGTTTGGGTGGAGAAAAGGGGAGTGGGAAGCCACAGTGAGTCTCGCAATTCTACCGCTACCCCTTGGCCGTCAAGAACCGCGCACCGCTGGCCTTGGCGGGCACGGCGCGAACGGTTCCCGCTTTGGCTTTGACTGCCCTAAGGGGAGGGCGCGGTGAACATGCGATGTCTCAGCTGCCAGGCTGGGACTTTTATTTCCTAACGTTTTGCTTATGACGTTACATACCTGAAGTACCAATAGAGTACTGAAAAACAGCCAGAAATCAAAAGTTTCTGCCGCAAATAGCCGCTATCCTAAGCGGGCTGCATTCGAGTTTTATCCAACGCCACCGGAGGCGGTTCAGGCACTTCTGTCCGTCGAGAGTTTTGACGGGTCTATTTGGGAGCCCGCTTGCGGCGACGGAGCCATTTCCAAGGTGCTCGAGGCGGCAGGATACCAGGTGGTGTCCACAGACCTGATCGACCGAGGCTACGGGGCAGGGGGGCACGACTTCCTGAAATCCGACAAACCGCTTGCCAAAAACATCATCACGAACCCGCCTTACGGCACCCATGGGCTCTGAGATGCCTTTGTCCGCAGGGCGCTCATCCATGCCCGCAAGACCGGGGGGAGCGTGGCGATGCTGCTCAATCTCCGATCTCTGTGCCACCCGGACCGAACACCAAGGTTCCAGCGATGCCCGCCGACCGCGATCTACGCCCTCGATGAGCTGACATGCTGGCCGGAGGGAAAGCCGGTGTCGAAGTATGCCCGTATCGCCAAACAGCAGTATTATTGGGCGGTATGGCATCCGGGGAAGGTGGAGCGCCCAAGCTTTTGGTGGCTTTCAACCAAGCAGTTCAGAGACCCGCAGTAGCGGGTTTCTTTTTGCTTCCTTCACGTCACTGGGCTGGGGACAAGGTTTCTGCCGGATACCAGTTCCCGTAAGGACCGGTTTCATCATCATGAGACAGCTTGACGAGAAGACATCCGTCTTCGGTGGTTTTTATCTCGGTAACGAAGCCCGTCACTGGATTGAGGCCTGCAAGCCTTGCCACGAAGAACGAACCAATTGGGAATTTCTCATCCATGCAATCAGGGTAGCTTTTATTCCGCAAGCTGCCAATCTCTCTGTTTTCTCAAACCGTGGGGGATTTGCTGTAGTAGCTATCAGCCTCGATATGATTAAACTTTTGACAAACCGCGCTTTTCTCGCACAATTCTCCCTGACCGCCTAAGGGCGATCACCCATCCAACCATCAGTCTTTTGAGACTGGTGGGAACCAGCCTCGAAAGACCCCAAACAGGGGAGAAGAGGCATGGCACACCCAGGCAGTGACACCGCTTTGGCGGCGTTCAAGAAGACCTTTCGCGAGCTGGCACCTTATAAGCACCGATACGAGGTGTTTCGGGACTTTGTGACGATGGCCGCGTGCAGCCTGCACAACAGCCTTCACAAGGAACCCACTCGCGAGGAAGAATATCTGCGGATCATCGCAGCTTACAAAAAGCCCGACCAGGAGGCATTCCCGAAACTTCTCGGGAGCCTCATCGAGGCGCTG
>Ga0209121_10001292_pt1 | contig 26258 bp, 24 predicted proteins | sample Cruoilmetagenom3_FD_187292 | JGI IMG/M metagenome (GOLD analysis project Ga0209121, IMG submission 187292) | Oil polluted marine microbial communities from Coal Oil Point, Santa Barbara, California, USA - Sample 3 (SPAdes) (version 2) | ecosystem: Environmental > Aquatic > Marine > Oil seeps ...
CCCTTTTTTTAAGGGGAGTTAGAGAGGATTTTTATATAAAGTAGAAAGGATATAACCTTCATGAAAGTAACAAACGGGCTCCACGCCTTTATCTGGCGTAGTGTTACAGCCAATAACTGCAATACATATTTGATTGACGGTTCCAAAAAGATAATCATCGATCCTGGCCATCAGCATCTTTTCGGTCATGTTAATAAAGGGCTTGCTGATTTAAATCTTTCCCTGGCTCAGATTGATGTGGTCATGGTTACTCATGGGCATCCTGACCATATAGAGGCGGTACAACTGTTTAAAAACCCAGCTCTTTTTGCCATGGGACAGTTAGAACATAAATTCATCAAAGATATTTCCGGCAATCATTTCAAGATTCCCGAACCGGATTTTTTCCTTGGGGAGGGGGATCTGACGATCGGTGATAATACTTTTCAGGTCATTGCCACACCTGGGCACTCACCCGGTTCAGTTTGTTTTTACTGGCCTGATCAGAAGATGCTTTTCACCGGCGATGTTATTTTTAATAATGGCATTGGTCGTACCGATTTGCCGGGAGGAAGTGGCAGCCTTCTGAAGGAAAGTATAAAGAGGATCTCAGAGCTGGACGTAGAATATCTGTTGACCGGACATGGAGAGATAGTAGTTGGTGTCGAGGCAGTCCAGGCCAATTTCCGGATGGTTGAAAGCTATTGGTTCAATTATCTGTAACTGATTTTAAACGTTTTTTGTACTCCCCTTCTAAATTTTTATAATGATTACCCCAGCTTTTGTCAAGAGCCACATTGGGAATAACGGCAGAACCGAAGACCCTTCTTTTCGTTAATAGTTTCTTCATGTTTTCCAGCCTTTTTAATCTTTCTCTGGCAACCTTCTTCTGGAATTCGTTTACAATTTTTACAAAAGGGTCTTTTTTGATGTTCAGTATCTCTTTTATAAGTTGAAATATTTTCACATTATCATCGTCCGGTTGCAGACGTTCCAGTAATTCCTTCTTCAGGATTTCCCGAAGCTCGGAATATTTGTCTTTCCCTTCTTTTTTCAGTTCTGATTTCAGTTTTTCCTGATTTATCAGGTTGTCCATGTATTTTTGAACCCATCCTTTTGCTTTCTCCGCCAGCTCCGTCCGGCGAAGTTCTTCCTTTTCCTCCTCAGTCATGGTCAGATTTTTTGTCTTTTCCATGATGATATCCAGCGTGCTTTTTATTTCTGCCATTTCTCGGGACCCTCTTCCAGATTTTTGAGTGAAGGATATCGTAATTTTATTCCATGATCAAGGTGAGTTCCGAGTTTTTTTGTTTTTTATTTAGTAGACTCATGATAAGGTTTATTGTAAAAGTGTATCTTTGCCTTAGGGGGTGGGTTTTACCAGGCAACTACCCATCTTCCTGAAAGAAGAAGACGTAATTACCGTAAGCATCGAGAAAATCGGGGAACTTACAAATCCGGTAAAAATGGAAGAATAAGCCCTGATTCTGAATGAGAAGGGGGATTTCGAGTAGTGAGCCATGATATCTATGAGGTGATCCGGGCAAGGGTTACAAAAGAGCCTTTTGCCGGGAAGTTGGGCATGAAACTGATTAAAATCGATAAAGGCTATTCCGTGGTTGAGATGAAACTTACACAGGAGATGGAGAATATCTTCGGCATGACCCACGGAGGGGCTATATTTTCCTTGATAGATGAAGCATTCGAAACGGCTTCGAACTCGCACGGTACGGTGGCTTTTGCCCTGAATATGAATGTTACATATATATCGGCTCCGCGTACAGGAGATAGTTTAAGGGCGGAAGCGAAAGAAATCAGTAAAACTTCAAGAACAGGGAATTATTCCATCAAGGTTACAGACAGTAAGGGAAATATGATCGCGGTCTGCCAGGCACTGGTTTACAGAAAGAAGGAAAAGTTGCCGTTTTTGAGTGAAAGTGATTGAAGAAAAATTGCAAAAAGATTGTTGAGAGCCGGTAGAACCTTGTTTTTTCCTGCCATGATTATTATAATAAAAGAGTCGATGAAAACAATGTATTCCCGCAGTTTACTGCGGGGAGACTCAAACTTTTTGGAGGATGTAAATGAAAATGAAGACTGAAAATAAAAGCAGAAAAAACTTTTTTACAATTTTACTGGTTTTTCTGATGGGGGTTTTTGTTGTTTCCATGGTGGGAGCTGTACGTTTTTCATCTGTATTTCAGGAACCTTGTGTGAGGAAGGCTTTTGCCACTCCGGTGAAGGAAGATATAAGACCACCCGGCTCCTTTGCCGATTTAGCCGAGAAGTTGAAACCTGCCGTGGTTAATATTAGTACCACGAAGGCAATAAAGAGAGGTGGTGTCAGGAGATTTAGGTCTCCTTTTGGAGATGATTTTCCTTTTAATAGATTTTTTGGGGGAGACGAATTCTTCAAAAGGTTTTTCGGAGATATTCCTGAGGGGGTATTTAAGCAGAAGAGCCTTGGGTCCGGTTTTATAATTAGCAAAGATGGTTACATATTTACGAACAATCATGTTGTAGAGAAAGCTGACAAGATAAAGGTGAAACTTTCCGATGGGAAGGAATATGATGCTAAGGTAATGGGTAAAGATGCAAAAACAGATATCGCGCTGATAAAGATAAAACCGAAAGGTAGCCTGCCTGTGGTTGAGTTTGGTGATTCGGATAAATTACGGGTGGGCGATTGGGTTGTTGCAATAGGAAATCCCTTCGGTCTTGAGCAGACGGTGACCGCCGGGATTGTTAGTGCCAAAGGGCGTGTTATTGGTTCAGGTCCCTATGATAATTTTATCCAGACGGACGCCTCCATCAATCCCGGGAACAGTGGAGGCCCCCTTTTCGATCTGAAAGGGAAGGTCATGGGGATCAATACAGCGATAATTGCTCGTGGGCAGGGAATAGGTTTTGCCATACCTATAAATATGGCTAAAGGGATTTTGTCAGATCTTAAAACAAAGGGGAAGGTAATACGAGGCTGGCTTGGAGTCTCGGTGCAGGATATTACAGAAAACATTGCGAAGAAACTTAAGCTTAAAGATACCAAAGGAGCCCTGGTAAATGATGTGTTCGAAGGGGATCCTGCAGATAAAGCAGGTGTAAAGACCGGCGATATTATACTTGAGGTTAATGGCAGAAAGATTAAAGACACACATGAGTTGTTAAGGATTGTGGCCACTCTTTCCGTCGGGGAAAGGGTTGAAGTGAAGGTTTTGCGCGATGGGAAGAAAAAGGTCTTTGGGATCGTGATAGCAGAACGTGAAAAAGGTGAGAAGTTGGCCAGCGCAGGAAGGGTTAAGGAACATTTCGGAATGACGGTTCAGGAGATTACACCGGAGATTGCTGATCACCTTGGGCTTTCTGACACAAAAGGGGTTATTGTTACCCAGGTGAAGGAAGGGAGTCCTGCAGGCGATGCCGGGATTAGACCGGAGGATATTATTCTTCAGGTGAATAAGGTACAAGTTTCTTCTGTGAAGGATTATCAAAAAGAGATGTCCAGGAAAGGTGCGAAAGATAGTTGCATGTTTTTGATAAAACGGGGGAAAGCGTCTTTCTTTGTTGTTCTTCGTAAAGGATAGTGAAAGAGTGCAGTGTTTTGAGCATCGAAGGATCATGTTTTTAAAAGTTTTCAGGGAATACTTGCCACACAAACAGGGCGTTTTTATTCTTGCCTTATGAAAATAGACAAATATTTGTTGACTGTCTATGAAACACTTGACAGACATTTTGGAAATTTATACTGGTGGCCCGGAGAGACACACTTCGAGATAATTGTCGGTGCGATACTGACCCAGAACACAAGCTGGGAAAATGTGAAAATTGCAATAGACGAATTGAAATTAAGAGGGCTTCTTGATCTTGAAAAACTTATTGAGATAGAAGATAATACTTTGGCGGAACTGATTAAATCTTCCGGTTATTATAACATAAAAACCAGAAGGTTAAAGGCTTTTCTCCACTTTCTGTGCCAGGGATATAATGGGGACCTGGAGAAGATGTTTGAGGAGAACCTTTGGAACTTGAGAGAGAAATTGCTGTCTGTCAAGGGGATCGGCGAGGAAACAGCAGACAGTATTCTCCTTTATGCAGGGAATAAACCGATATTCGTAGTTGATCAATACACGCGCAGAATTTTGCAGAGACATAACATTATTGGTAGCAATTCAAGCTATGGGGAGATTCAAAAGCTCTTTATGGCCAATCTTCCCAACAGCGAGCGGTTATTTAATCAGTATCATGCACTGTTCGTAAATACGGGCAAGCATTTCTGCAGAAAAACCCCTCGGTGTGAGGGTTGTCCGCTTGAAAAAATAGATTCAGTCTTGCTGGCTTAAGGAATTGGTATTTTTAGGCTTCAAAAACGGAGGTTTAAAATGTTGTTGGAAATAAAAGATTTGAGTGTTGAGGTGGAGGGCAACGAGATACTCCATAATATTAATCTTGGAATTGATCATGGTGAAACCCATGTCCTTTTTGGGAAAAATGGGTCGGGAAAAACATCACTGTTGATGGCAATTATGGGAATTTCCAGATATAAAATCACAAGCGGGAGTATATTGTTCAAAAGGACCGACATAACTGGTCTTCCGATTAATGAAAGGGCTAAAATGGGAATAGGCATGTCTTTTCAAAGACCCCCTACCATCAAGGGAGTGAAGACGGGAGAACTTGTTAAATTAATTAACAATGGCGGTAAATCCACAGAAGGTATTGCAGAAAGCTTGAATATCTCAGAATTTCTGGACAGAGATATAAACCTTGGCTTTTCTGGGGGTGAGATAAAAAAATCTGAACTCCTCCAGCTCGTGGCTCAGAATTTAGACCTGGTTCTGCTTGACGAGCCGGAATCAGGTGTAGATGTGGAGAATATTAAGGTAATTGGAAAGGTGATAAAGAGTCTTCTTCAGAAACATCTTCGACGGCAAAGGATTAGAGCAGGACTTGTCATTACACATACAGGTCTCATACTCAATTATCTTGAGGCAGATAGAGGACACATGTTACTTAATGGAGGGATTAAATGCGAGGGCAATCCCCGGGAGATGTTTGAGGCGATCCAGAATTTTGGTTATGAGGAGTGTGCAAGGTGTCAAAGATAAAGGAAAGGGCAAAAACTGCAGCTAATAAAAAAGCATTATATGGACCTGATATTGATTTAGCCGGCTTTAAGAAAGATGCCTCGGTTCGTGATTATACTCCTGAAATGTCTGGTTTGTCTGAGGAGGAACAGAAAAATCTTGTAGAGGCGGGGATCGTAACTTCAAGAGGAGAGAGATTATGCAGTTATCTACTGATGGATCATTCACCCGTTCACTGTTCTGTAAGTCAGGAAGGTGTTGAGTTGCTTTCCATGGATGATGCCCTTGAAAAGCATGACGGCATTAAAGATTACTGGTGGAAGGCGGTTGATGTAGGAACGGATAAATATACCGCTCAGGCCGAAATAGATTTTAACGGTGGTTATTTTGTCAGGGTGAAGGCGGGAGTTAAAGCAACTTTCCCCGTGCAGGCGTGTCTTTACGTGGGTGAAGAGGGGATTGCCCAGAATGTTCATAATGTGATAATTGTGGAAGAGGGAGCGGAGCTTCAACTCATCACAAGGTGTACGGCAGCATCCCACATTGGAAGGGGGCTTCATGTTGGAGTATCAGAAATTTATGTAAAAAAGGGGGCAACAATTACATCTACCATGATACACAACTGGGGGGAGGACATTGTCGTCAGACCAAGGACGGGAGTCATCGTGGAGGAGGGGGCAACCTATATGTCGAATTATGTATTGATGAGACCTGTGAAATCCGCGCAGACGTTTCCCTCCGTCAGGCTTTTGGGGAAGGATGCAGTGGCGAGATTAAATACTGTCCTGGTTGCAACGAAAGGATCAGAAGTGGATGTAGGTGGAAGTGTTTCCCTGGAGGCAACGGGGACAAAGGCTGAAATTATATCAAGAACCATTTCGACGGGGGGTAATATTGTAGCACGCGGACTCCTTGTAGGACATAAACCAGGGGTAAAGGCGCATCTTGAGTGCAACGGGTTGATACTTTCGGAAGAGGGGTGTATTCGTGCTATTCCGGAACTTGATGGAAGGGTTGCCGGTGTGGAGATGTCTCATGAGGCAGCGGTGGGAAAAATATCCCCGGAGCAGGTAGAGTATCTTATGGCGCGTGGTTTGAATGAAGAGGAGGCAACTGCCCTTATTGTAAGGGGATTCCTTAACGTAAAGATGGAAGGACTCCCGGAAGAACTGCAAGAAGAAATTGATAGAATCATTTTCGAAAGTGGAAAAAGCGTCCTTTGAAGGATCAATTAAAACATCTATTCCCTCTCAGAATCATATTTTCAAAGTTCTAACATAATCACTACGTTAGTTTTGTTCCTATCTTTTTAAAGGTCCCATTTTGTCATGCTGAAATTATATGACTATACGGGAGTTATCCATTTTCACTCGGAGTATTCCTATGATGGACGTGTTCCCATATCTGAAATTGTGAAGGCCGCAGGAGAGAACAATATAGACTTTTTGATGCTTACTGATCACTCTACCCTTGAGGCAAAAAGAAAGGGCCTCGAAGGTTGGCATGGAAACACACTGCTCATCGTGGGGGAAGAGATTACTCCTCGCTTCAATCACTATATTGCTTTCGGTATCGATGAACCGATAGTTGTTGGTGAGAATGAGGAGAGTAATCCCCAGGAATATATAAATAAGGTTAGGGAAAAGGGAGGAATCGGTTTCATCAGCCACCCCGATCATCAGGGAACGGAAATGTTTCACGTGAAACATTTCCCCTGGCTGGACTGGACTGTTTCCGGTTATACAGGGATAAGCGTATGGGACTTTATGACCGACTGGCAGTTCTCGCTGAAGGGTTATCCGGGTGCATTATTAAGTTACCTCTTTCCTGCCTATGTCCTTCGGGGACCGAAAAGGATTACGCTGGATCGGTGGGACAGTCTTAACCAACGTTCGAGAGTTGTGGGTATTGGGGAACTTGATAATCATGGCACTCTGGAGAAAGTTCTTGGTCTGAGATTTGAAGTTTTTTCCTTCACGAAGGCCTTCAAGTTTATCCGGACACATCTGTTGGTGGAGAGTCCCCTGGTAAGAGACGACGCAAAAGATCAGGAAACCCTTCTATCTGCCCTCAAAGGCGGGCGTGCCTACGCGGCGCTCGAATACTTCTGCGAGGCGAAAGGATTTTCGTTTATAATTGCAGATGGCAGAAAAGGAGCTTCAATGGGCGATGAATTCCTCTTGGACGAGAAGGCCCTGCTCAGGGTTGAGGTCCCCGAGAAGGGCAGAATTTGTGTCATTAAAGATGGCTACTTCTTTCGAGAAGAAGTTGGAAGGGTGAAGGAGTACGAGATACGGAAAAAAGGGGTGTACCGGATTGAAGCATACCTTAAACATTTCGGAAAATACCGACCCTGGATATTTTCCAACCCTATTTATGTCAGATGATAAAAAGATATAACCGCACAGATTAATCTTTGCCAGCCAATTATCAGTTTGTTACGTACAGTGGCAAGCTGTCAATACCCTTTGTTTTCAGGAAATTGCTCATGCTATTAAAAGAATATCTGAAAATTTTTGACTCTGATTTTTTCAGCCTCATATAACACTGTCGTAACTTTTTACACAGATAATATAATCATAATGTACCATGGCAAATTCGAGTATTTTCAACTGACACACACCGATAACCCATCTTAATCATTTGCTTTATATAAATGATGATTGCCATTCGAAATGGTGTAGCTTATCTACAAAATCCTTTGAAAGATAGATTTCCTATAAAACTGTCGGGATTCTTTGCAAATTCGAAAATCGGTTCTGATGCACTGGTAGTAATCGTTTTAGCAAAATGACCTTCTTTGTTGGCCGAAATATGTCGAAATATTTTACATAATTCTAAATTTCCTGCTTCCCTCAAAGTTAATGCCTATCAGTCAGCGAATATTTCATCAATAGTATTAATAAGTTAACAGAAAAACGGCGCAGTCTATTGTTTATGGGCATATCTTTTGCGTAATATTTCTAAATAGTTATAGGATTTTACCCGGTGTAGTTAAAATCGTTCGCGTTCTAGATCCGGTCATAGTTCGTCAATTAAAAATACGGAGGAGGTTTATTGATATGCACATTAAGATACTGAAGAATTGTTTTTATGCTGCGTGTATTTTGATTGTAGCGCTTTGCTTTTGCGGCAATGCATTTGGTGCTCCAATCACGTACTCTGCCACGAGTTTTCATCAGGATGTGAGTGTTTACGGTTATGGTACATATACAAATTCTCAACAAGAACATCATGTGGGTCCGGGCACGGCAACTAAAAGTATATCAGAGTCTGGTTATTATTATACCGAAGCAACCGCCACTGGAGACATCGAAAGTTTTTCTTTGCATGGTGAATGTGTTGAGTATACAGAGGAATACACGTCTGCCGAGGCAAAGCCATACGTTGTTGAGGGATATACCTTTATTGCCCCTTCTTCAGAAGTTATCTTCACATACGATATCTCATTAACTGAAATGTATGACGAAAGCCCAACAAGTCGCGAAAGTTATGCTCTTATGAGCTGGTATATTATGGAATCGGGCGAAATGTTCTCGTTTGAATCTGAACAATATAATATATACACGCCCGAAAATATAATGCGTTCTTTCACATTAACGTTAACTGAGAGTGCGGAATACTTTCTACATCTTAGTCCGCATCTCTACCTGTCAACAACATACAGTACTGGTGCTAACACCCCTGCTAAAAACCAAATTGCTGGAAGGTTTGAGGGCTCTTTCACCCTTGAAACATCGGAAAATAACCAACAGGTTCCAGAGCCTTCTTCTCTTCTCCTTTTGGCTTTCGGGATAGCTGGGTTAGTCGGAATCAGAAAAAAGTTTTGAAGTAAGTGTATGAGGGGGTAATGAATAAAGGCAGGGCTGTATTGAAGATGCCCTGCCTTTTTCTTTGCTATATGAGTGAATCACAATGAGGATTTTTATTCACTTATCCACTGAAAAATATATGAGACTGAAACCGTAGAAATATGTCTCATTAATTTCCAGATACTCAAGATAGCTTTTACCACTATTTAATTAAGCAATTTTGAACATAAGAATCGCATATCGTCATTGTCTGCTTAGTTTTTCAACTGTAAACAGCTGCTATCTCTCCACAATCCCTTCAAGCCCCTTGCTTATGGCGAGATAGGGCTAAATCTACCAGGAACATGAAACATTCAACATCTTTCTTTGTGGCGACATATTGTTGTGGTGCGTAGATTTGGGAAGGCCTGAAGATTTCTCAGAGTTGTAAAAGTCTCATCATTAGCGGAATGGCAACAAAAGTGCCGATAGAACTGCCGAGGTTGACGAAAACCACCAGCAGTAGGATTCGGGTGATTTTATTGTTCCAGAAGCCGCGCACTGAGGTGATGTCTTCTCCCAGGTTAATGAAATCTTTAACCTGGGGTTTTCGTAGTGTAGCTTCCGTAAGACCGGCCACCCACCCGGCCGCAATCATCGGATTTAGAGAAGTGATAGGTGCTGCAATCACCGATGCGGCGATGGTGATTGGATGTGCCAGGACAATAATAGCACCCAGGCCGGCAAGTATTGAGTTTACAGCTACCCACCATTTGATCATGTTCAGACTTGCCTGACTTCCAGAATGCAAAAAACCGGCTATTATCAGTCCAATTACAGCCACAGGAACGCCCCATGCGAAAAACTTTCCCCAGCGGCTTTTGGGAGGAACTTCGTTAATGGCAGCAAGATTTATTTCCTTTCCGACATTTTTTAATATTCCAGGGATGTGTCCGGCACCCACTACTGCTACAATCTTAGAACCGGGAGCATTTTCGATTTTGTGAGCCAGACATTTGTCTCTTTCATCGATAAGAGTGGTTTTTATTTCTGGGAGTTTCTGTCCAAATGTTTCAAGAGCCAGTTCCAGTACATCCCGTTGTTTTAGCTTTTCTATGTCTTCTTCACTTATATCCCTGGAGGCAAACATGGATAGGAGTATCCCGGGCAGGAGCTTGATTTTGTCCCAGAGCCGCATCGTCCGCCAGGTACGCGAGAGCGTTATACGAATGTCCCGGTCGGCAAGAAAGATCTTTGCACCCACTTCTTCTGCTTTGTTTATAGCGCGCAGCATCTCCTCACCGGGCTTGATGCCGAATTTATCGGCAATCTTTTTTTGGAATGAGGCCATGAGCAGTTGCGACAGTAACAGGGAGGTCTGCTTTTCACGAATTACCTTGACGATATCGGTTTCCTGCCACTTCTTTTTTTGCTTGATTGCTTCAAACCGTGAAATGCAGAGTTCAACGCATACCGTATCCGGTTTTTCTGCTGCGATAACCTGTTCGACCAGTTCGGAGCTTTCCCGGGAGACATGGGCCGTACCGATCAGGATAATTTCTTTGCCTTCATGCATCAGGCGATGTATGTTTTGACTTTCCAAGCTTTGTTCCTATGTTGATCAAAAATCGGTGATGGAAAATACCAGCATTTTTGGTGCTTGTAAAGGAAAATACAGGAGATGATCCCACCCAATACTGTATTTACGGACACTCAAAAAGGTGCTATGTGAGAACAAAATAAAACGGGTTGTAGGATATGGATATTAAAGCTGGAGATATTATAGAAGTGAAAATAGATACTGTTGCCTTTGGGGGCGATGGTGTCGGCCGCATCGATAATATTGTTATCTTTGTCCCCTTCACGGTGGATGGCGATGTAGTGGAGGTGGAGGTTACCGGGGTTAAGAAAAAGTACTTGAGGGGAAAAATAAAGAAGATATTAGCTCCTTCGCCTCAAAGGGTTGAACCGAGATGCCTCTATTTTTCTGAATGTGGCGGATGTCAGTATCAACACATCTTGTATGAATATCAGCTTGAGATTAAAAAAAGGCAGGTTATAGAGTCTTTTGAGAGGATCGGAAGGCTCAGATTGCCCCCGGTGAAGGAGATTATCCCATCTCTTGCGATTTTCGGGTACAGGGGAAAAGCTGAGTATCACGTTGGTTTCAGCAAGGGGGAAAATTCCGGAGTTGGTTTTATGGATGTGGAGGGCAGAGGACTTGTTGATATAGAAAGATGTGAGATCGTGGATGAAACCATAAACATGGCGTTTCAAAGGTTCCGGAGTGACCTGATCACAGGCAGGACAAAGATACATGATGAAAGGCAAATCATCTGGTCGGGACTTTCTGATGAAGAAAAAAAGGTTGGAACACCTGAATATGTCACAAGAAAGGCAAAGGGAGAAAACCTGCTTGTTCCTTACGAAGGGTTTTTCCAGGCCAATGTCTTCCTTGTGGATTACCTGGTTGATTGTGTCATGGAGATGAGCGGCTTCACCGGTTCGGAAGCTGTTCTGGATTGCTATTGCGGATCCGGTCTTTTTTCGCTTTTTTTGTCCGGTTATGCCAGGGAGATTTTCGGCATAGAAATCGACAGCGAATCGGCTAAATGCGCCAGGATAAACAATAAAAAACACGGCGTATCTAATGTAACAATTTTCAGGGGAGATATAAAAAATATCCTGCAAGAAAAGTTTGTCGAAAGGAATATCAATATTGATATAATTATTCTTGACCCACCAAGGATCGGATGCGGAAGGAATGTGATTTCCGGAATTATTGAGTTGAAACCTGAAAAGATAATCTATGTTTCCTGCAATCCTGCAACCCAGGCACGGGACATCCGATATCTGACCGATAAAGGCTTAATATTGAGAGCACTACAGCCTATAGACATGTTTCCCCAGACAAGACACATCGAGGTGGTTGCTCTTCTCGAGGGAAGTTAAAAGACATTGTTCATAAGAATTTCCTGTCAATGAGGAGATGAGAAAAATAGCCGGAAACAGCGGCAAGATAATATGGCATGGAGGTCTTCCAGTCTAAACCGAGTACATAATATGGAAGAATGATCAGTGGAAGGGGCACGACAATCATCGCCCAGATTGTGTGGGTCCATCCTCTGTGCTTTCCTGCGATGGGCAGAAGTGCCAGAAAACCGATTATAGCCGCAATTTTATATTCTTTAGTTGCCAGACAGAAGATGTCAGCGACTAAAATCATACCGTAAAATATATTCTGACCCTTACTGTTGGTATCAACATCCGGAAAGAGGGAAAAGAGGAGAACAATGCCCAGCATGATCAGGATATTTGGCGGAGAAAACCTGAGGTTGAAGAAATAGAGCCATCCACCAATTAATAAAACAAAGAAGATGAACCCTCCAACTATGTGTCCCTTATAACTGCTGATCTTTTTGCCCTACCTAAATTTTACCTTTGGAGTGACCTTGGCGGATTCAGGTACCTCAAAGAAAGTAGCCTTGCTGAAGCCGAACATCCCGGCTAAGAGATTTTCCGGAAAACTTCTTATCTTGACATTGTATGTCTTTACTGTTTCGTTGTAGCGCCTTCTCTCGACAGCTATCCTGTTTTCTGTTCCCGCCAGTTCATCCTGTAGCCGGATGAAGTTTTGATTTGCCTTGAGATCGGGATACCTTTCCACAACGAGCAGCAATCTGCTAAGGGCGGTTGACAATTCATTGTTTGCCTTGATCTTTTCGGAAATCTGCCCTGCCCCGCCAACCTTTGATCTTGCATTTGTTACTTCAATGAAGACATCTTTTTCATGTTTTGCATAACCCTTAACAGTTTCTACAAGATTGGGGATCAGGTCATACCTCCTCTGGAGTTGATTTTCTACCTGTGCCCATGATGCTTTTACAGATTCATCCAGAGAGACAAAGGTGTTGTATGTACCTTTGAAAAAAGAGTAGAAGGAAAAAACAGCTACGATGATTACCACAAGTGCGATCAAGAAATTTCTTTTGGCATTGGTCATGGTTTACCTCCTTGAAAATATATGGCGAGCGAATATAATAAAGGTTACGCCCTAACATTTCGAAGATTCCCGCAGCTTGCTGCGGAGAACCTTCCGTTTACTTGGTCTTGATGGAATCATCAAACGTCTAATTTATCAACTATTTCCGATAGTCTTTTCACTTCCGTAAGATATGCCTTAAAAATTTCATTTATTTCAGATGATGAAAAATTTCCTTTGTCTTCCTTTATGTCTACGCATTTCAGGAATACATCGGAGTTAATTCCGAACTCTTCGGCAACGAATTTGATAACTTCTCGTCTACTGTTGGGTATTTTCACTTCTTCAAGATACAGAAGTGCCTTAAAGATGGAGATAAAGGCGGTAAGGGATATCTTGATCAGGGCCCGAATCTTTTTCTCCTTTCCTTCGGTTTCCAGAAACCCTTCCCGCAAATGGAGTATCTTCCCCTTCAACTCCCTTTCGCACTGTAGCCTGAGAAGACTGGGTTCAAGGGATAATTCTTTCAGCACATCTTCCCCGAAGACTGTTATATGGTTTTGCTGCATGTTGAGAAATTCTATGGGGTATGAGTCGAGGGAAGAATTGATATAGGTTTTTGTCACGAAGAGTGGTGTTGCTACATGTTTCTTTCTCCACCTGGAAACCGTATCAATTACCAGATCTAAATTATCTATTCCTTCTTCGGAGAGAACGACGAGGAAGTTTAGATCAGATTTTTCAGGTATATAGTCGTCTCCGGCACCACTTCCATAAAGAATGATAGAGATAATATCCTCTCCAAAGACCTTTTTGAAATCATCGGTTATTTCTGAAAATATTTCTTCCGGGTTTTTAGCCATTTTTCTACCTCACTTTAAAATCCACGGCCGGCACCACCACCACCACTCATTCCACCGCCAAAGCCTCCAAAACCTCCGCCGAAGCTGCCAAAGCCACCTACGCCTCTACCACCACCACCCATAAATAACACAAGCAGGAGAAATGGGAGCATGGCTCTTCCCTGCCTTGTACCTAAAAGCATTGTCATGATAATGACGAGCAAAATCAGGGTGAAAAGGTTACTTCCTCGTTTAGGCTTATGTTTTATTGGTTGATAGGCTGATGATTTGCCCGTTAAAGAAATTTTGGCATTTTTTGCCACGATTGCAGATATTGCCATCACGGCGTTTGACATACCCTTGCCATAATCTCCCTGTTTGAGATATGGTACCACGTATCCGTCTAAGATCTCGCCGACAAGACCGTCGGGGAGTATCCCTTCAACACCATAGCCGGTTTCAATTCTTACCCTTCTTTCCTTAACGGTAAGTAAGACAAGAACTCCCTTGTCCTCTCCCTTTTTCCCGATACCCCAGGCTTCGTACAGCCTATTTGCAAAATCAGCAGGGTCATCAATTCCAATATTATTAAAGGTGGCAACAACTATTGATGTTCCGGTTTTTTGCAGTACCTCAAGAGCCAAACTCTTCATTGCTCTTTCATATTGAGGGGAGATAACGCCGGCAAAATCGTTGACGACGCCCACGGATTTTGGAAACTTCTCACTCGCCACAGAGAGGGGGACAAACAGGGATATTAGCATTATAACAGATAAAATCGAGATTAGGCCTTTGAAGGTGCATGGCGAGTGCATACCCTGTAGCCTGCGGCGGTGTGGATGATTACACATAATTACAATATTTTTTACGAGTAGAGATTTCCTGCAACTCGCTGCAGGGAGCTGCAATTGAAATGCCGATTTATTTGTTAGTTTATCCATTTTGTATTATTTGATCGTATGCATAATATTTAATAATCTCGAAAATAGCAAATTTTATCTCGGGAAGGATACAAAACTTGTTGTGTGGCAATATGAATTCCTGTAATGTAACGGAGAAATTTTTCTGGTGTAGGGGCGTATTGCTATACGTCCCTGCTGATGGATGAAGATTAATAGAGAGCATGTTCTTCACAGCTTGCTCCGGGGAGCTTCAATAGTTTTTGGAGTGATTAGTGGTGGTTAGTCGTGAACATCATCGTGATAGGTTATCGTGGTACGGGAAAATCAACTGTGGGAAGGAAAATAGCAGAGAGTTTGCAAATTTCCTTCTATGACACGGATGAACTCATAAAAAAACAGACCGGTAAGACCATTAGAGAAATCGTCGAAGAGAAGGGATGGGAATCTTTTCGCGAAGAGGAAAAAGAGGTTATCAGAGAGCTTTCCTCCGTCAGGGAAAGCGTAATCGCGACAGGTGGTGGGGCGGTTATGGATGAGGAAAACCTGAATATCCTTAAAAAAGAAGGGGTTTTTATCTGGCTTACCGCCGATGTCAGAACAATCATCGAAAGGATGGAGAAAGATAAGGTCAGTGATGAACAGAGACCTTCCCTCTCAAAAGGTGATCTTTATAGAGAAACTGCAGATATGCTGGAGATGCGGATACCTGTCTATCGTCAGTTAGCTGATTTCATTGTTGATACATCAAAAAAGAATATCAATGAGGTAGTGGATGAAGTATGTTTATTCAGTTCAGAGTTCAGAGTTCAAAGTTCAAAGTTTCCGACTCAGAACTCAGAACTCAGAACTCAGAACTCAGGAGATAAAACATGTCAGGAAGTTCAATAGGGGTTCTTTTCAGGGTTACGACCTGGGGAGAGTCACATGGCAGGGCGATAGGGGTTGTTATAGAGGGATGTCCACCCCGTATCAGTCTGAGCGAATCGGACATACAGGAGGGGCTTGACAGGCGAAGACCGGGACAGGGTCTTTCAGTTTCACCGAGGCGAGAGGAAGACGTCGTGCAGATACTCTCCGGCATTTTTGAGGGTAAGACCACGGGAACACCCATTTCCCTGATCATTAAAAACAGGGATGCAAGAAGCGAGGCCTATGATGAGGTGAGAGATGTATTCAGGCCTGGTCATGGGGATTTTACCTACTATCACAAGTATGGCGTCCGTGACCACAGGGGAGGGGGTCGTGCCTCTGGAAGAGAGACTGTGGCCCGTGTGGCCGCAGGAGCCATAGCCGGAAGGATTATCGGTCGTGAGGGTATATATATTACAGCTTATACAAAAGAGTTGGGCGGTATTGTTGCAGAGAGGATATCCTACGAAGATATAGATGAAAATTATATAAGATGTCCCGATAGTAATGCTGCCCTCAAAATGGAGGGAAGATTAGAAGAGGCGAAAAACAGCGGAGATTCTATCGGTGGTGTTGTGGAGATCCTGGTCAGGGGATGTCCATCAGGTCTGGGGGAGCCGGTCTTCGACAAAATCGATGCTGATCTGGCCAAGGCACTCGTAAGTATCGGGACAGTTAAGGGTGTGGAAATAGGCGCGGGTTTTCAGGCCGCAAGAATGTCGGGTTCGGAATGTAATGATCCGATCACTCCGGATGGATTTTTGACGAATAACGCCGGAGGAATACTTGCCGGTATCACCAACGGGGATGAGATAGTTATCAGAGTCGCATGTAAGCCGATTTCGTCTGTCGAAAAGGAGCAGCGAACTGTTGATGTTTATGGAAAACCGGTCAGTATCTCGATAAAGGGAAGGCATGACGTCTCGGTGATCCCCCGAATTATTCCTGTTTGTGAGGCGATGGTCAGTATCGTACTCGCGGATCACCTGTTGAGACAGAAAGTTTTGCAAGTGACGACAAAGTAACATAGAATTTAAAAAGGATTGAGATTGTTTCGCCTTCGGCTCGCAATGACGGAAATAGTGTTCATAATGTCATTGCGAGGAGCAAAGCAACGAAGCAATCTATAAAAGGTTTTCTTACATGGAAAATTTTGAAATAGGGATCATCGGCGGTACCGGGGGTATCGGGAGGTGGTTTGCCGATTTCTTCAAAAAGGAAGGACATGCTGTTCATATATCGGGGAGAGAGACCGGCATGGATATCCCGACTATGGCCGGAGAATGTGATGTCGTCATCGTAAGTGTCCCTATAGGGGTCACCTGCGAGGTCATCGAGCAGGTCGGTCCACATATGAGAGAAGAGTCCCTTTTGATGGATTTTACCTCGCTGAAGGAAGAACCGGTGAAATCTATGTTGGAGCACTCTGCATCGGAAGTGATAGGAGTGCATCCTCTCTTCGGGCCGGATGTTGATACACTTGCCGGGCTTAACGTGGCTTTCTGTCCTGTCAGAACAGAGAAATGGGGTGGCTGGCTTAAGAATATCCTGGAAAGGAATGGTGCTCGCATCGTTGAGACAACACCGGAGAAACATGATAAGATGATGGCAATTGTTCAGGGCTTGAATCATCTGAACACTATTACCCTGGGAATGGTTCTGAGTGAGACAGGAGCAGACCTTTTGGAACTTAAAAATTTTACCACACCTATCTTCAGCACCAAAATTGGTATCCTGAAGAAAATTTTCGGAAACAACCCGAGACTATACGCCGAAATAATTACCTTGAATCCAGACATAGATAAAATCCTTAATATCTATGGGAAAGTTTTATCTGAACTGAAAGGATTAATTGATAAAAAGGATTCTCAAGGTTTGACGGAAGTAATCAGGGGACACACTTTGAAGATGGACTAATTGAAGATTTTGGTAATTCTTGTTGCATAAGATTTTTTAGGTTTGGTTTTCCTGAGATAGAAGTAAATAAAGATAGAAAAGGCGATGAATCCGCCTGTGCCGCCAAGTGCTACCATACCTTCAGAGTCGGTAATCTGACCAGTTAAGAGAGCACCCAGAAGAAGTCCTATTATGGGTACCATATAAACAAGGAGCGACAGCTTTGCAACCGCGGTAGAATTTACTTCAACCCTTACTATATCCCCTTCTTTTGCCCCCAGACTGTTTTCCGCAAAGAGCAACCTCTTTCCGCTGCCACCCTCAAAACAAACGTTACAACTTCCGCAAGCGTCGCTCTTTACAACCTCCAATTTAGCCATTCCGCCATCTGTTATTTCAATAACCCTGCCTTCTTCTTTCATGTTTCTAATCCCATGGCAAATGACGGTGAAGAGACTCTGACCTCAAGCACTCTTGACCCCCTTTACCCCGGGCACTCTCTCTCTTAATATTTTTTCCACAAAATTACTCAAAGTCATCTGCGACATGGGGCAACCCGCACAGGCGCCCAAAAGTCTTACCTCGACTACTCCATCATTTATACCAACGAGTTCAATGTTGCCGCCGTCGGCCTGAAGACTTGGCCTTATAGTATTGATAACTTCTTCGACTTTCTCTCGCATATCTTCCTTCGCCTCCAAAAATCCAATTTTTCAACTCCAGTCCTTTTGTCAGGGAAACCTCTTTACATTTAAAGACTTATTTATTTATAGCCTAACATTCTAAAACTAATAAAGCAACTCTCGATCCTATGTGTGTCGATAGCCTTTTAATATTTCTTGACTAAACCATGGAAAAAATATAGTTACGTCAAATTAAATCTTCCCGCAGCAAGCTGCCTGGAATTTTCGAAATGTAGGAAATATTTTATTATATTCGCTCACTGTGTATTGTTATGCTAAGGAGTCTGTCATGACAGACACTAAAATGGGGTAGGTGTCTCTATGGAGGAAAGAGAACTTCTAAAAAAGAGAAAAGAAAAGATAGAATCTCTAAAGGCCGATGGCATCGATTTGTATCCAAATGAAATCAAGGTGACTGCTACTACGGAGTCAATTCTGACCCGTTTTGGTGATATGAATGCTGATGTTCTTGCACAGATTGACGAAAGATTCACTTTAGCCGGAAGACTTATGGCGGCAAGAAAGTTCGGCAAGGCGGCCTTTATCAACATCCAGGACAGAAAAGGAAAAATTCAGGTATATATCAAAAAGGATACAATAGGGGAGAAGGTCTTTTCTCTTTTCAGAAGACTCGATATAGGAGATATCATTTCTGTTGCAGGGAAAGTCTTCAAAACAAAGACAGGTGAATTAACCGTTGAAGCGTATGAGATTCAACTGTTGTCAAAAGCGATGAGGCCTCTACCGGAGAAGTGGCATGGCCTTACCGATATTGAAACAAGATACCGGCAACGACACCTTGACCTGATCGTCAACCCTCAAGTCAAGGAAGTATTTTATACTAGAAGCCGTATTCTTCAATTAATCCGTAAATTTATGGAGAAGAGGGACTTTCTTGAGGTGGAGACACCCATGATGCAACCCATGGCAGGTGGGGCTATGGCACGTCCATTTAAGACCCATCATAATGCCCTCGGGATGGATTTCTATCTCAGGATAGCGCCTGAGCTCTATCTGAAACGCCTCGTTGTAGGTGGAATGGAGAGGATCTACGAAATAAACCGAAGTTTTAGAAACGAAGGAATATCCACCTTCCATAATCCTGAATTTACCATGATGGAGTTCTATCAGGCCTATGCTACCTATGAAGATCTATTGATTATGACTGAAGAACTGATAGCTTATATTGCGCGAAAACTTTTTGGCACACTTACGATTAATTACCAGGGAACTGAAGTAGATTTCACATCTCCCTGGCAGCGGATGACCGTCAGGGAAGCTATCATAAAATACTGTAAGTGCCCACCTGATATTCTTGAAGATACCCAGAAGACACTGAGGTATGCAATTGATTCAGGATTGCCGATCAAGGAGGGAGAAACACCCGGGAGAGTGATCATGGCAATATTTGACGAGGCGGTGGAGAAGAATCTTATTCAACCGACCTTTATTACGAGTTATCCCCTGGAGGTCTCACCCCTCTCGAGGAAAAGTGCCGATGATCCGGCGTTTGTTGATCGCTTTGAACTCTATATATGCGGCAAAGAAATTGCCAATGCCTTCTCGGAACTGAACGATCCTGTTGATCAACGTGATCGTTTTATAATGCAGCTTGAGGCAAGAGAAGCGGGAGATGAAGAGGCTCATGAAATGGACGAGGATTTTATAAGGGCACTGGAATACGGTATGCCTCCAACCGCAGGAGAAGGGATCGGGATAGACAGGCTGGTCATGCTTTTTACTGATTCTGCTTCTATCAGGGATGTCATCCTCTTTCCACACATGAGAAGCAAATAAAAAAAGGCACAAAATGACAAAGGTACAGAAGCACAAAGAAATCGACGATTGGATGCCGGACAAAACTTCAAACCTTAAACCTTAAACTGTGAACTTTGAACCCGGAACCCGGAATTAAACAATGTCCTATGAATTCTTTATCGGTCTGCGTTACCTCAGGGCAAAGAGGAAGCAGGCCTTTGTTTCTATCATCACCTTCATCTCCATAGCCGGAATCTTCCTCGGCGTTGCAGCACTGATTATTGTACTTGCTGTTATGAATGGTTTTGAAGCTGAACTGCGGAACAAGATATTGGGGATTAACTCTCATGTCGTCCTCATGGAATACGGCGGCAGTATCAAGGATTACAAAAAAGTAATGCAAGACATCGAAGAGGTTGAGGGTGTCGTTGCATCAACCCCCTTTATATACAGCCAGGCCATGTTGAAAAAGGGACACAGTGTAAGTGGTGTGGTCCTGAGGGGAATATCAACTAAAACTGCTGTAAATGTAATAAATTTAGGAAAGATGGAGGAGGGAAGTATAGATTATCTCTCCGAAAAGGCGCGGAACGCTATGAAACTCAAAGCTGATATCGCCCATCTTCCAGGAATTGTTATAGGAAAAGAATTAGCCAAAAACTTAGGAACTTTTCTCTTTGAAACGCTCAATATCCTGTCTCCGATGGGCATTTCCACACCGATGGGAATGGTTCCCAGGATGAAAAAATTTGTCGTCGTCGGGATTTTTGATTCGGGATTTTATGAATACGATGCATCGCTTGCCTTTTTATCCCTCAGGGATTGCCAGAAATTTCTCCGTATGGACGATCTTGTAACGGGAATTGAGGTTAAGGTAGTTGATATTTATAAGGCGGGAGCAGTTGCAAAAACGATCGAGAAAAAGCTGGGATATCCTTACTGGTCCAGAAACTGGATGCAGATGAACAAAAACCTGTTCTCGGCGCTCAAATTGGAAAAGAGGGTCATGTTTATTATACTAAGCCTGATCGTGCTGGTTGCAGCGTTCAATATAATATGCACCCTGATTATGGTTGTCATGGAAAAAAACAAGGACATCGCCATACTGAAATCGATGGGCGCAACAGCAAAAGGCATCATGAAAATATTTATACTTCAGGGGATGATTATTGGTGCAATCGGTACCATCCTGGGCAGCATAGGAGGTCTTGCCGTAGCCCTCAACCTGGAAAAAGTATCCTTATCCATTGAAAAACTCTTCGGCTTCAAGATACTGCCGGAAGATGTATATTACTTAAGCGAACTTCCATCTCAGGTAAATTATGGAGATGTTTTTATAATTGTTGCAGGAACCATGTTTATATGTTTTCTGTCGACAATTTATCCATCCTTGAGAGCCTCTAAACTTGATCCGGCTGAGGCACTGAGATATGAATGAGAAGGGCAAATGATAAAGATCAGCAATCTAACAAAAACCTTCATCAAGGACGGCAATAAGGTCGAGGTATTGAAAGAATTGAATCTTGAGATTGATAGAGGGGAATCTCTGGCAATTCTTGGTATGTCCGGTGCCGGGAAAAGTACCCTTCTCCATATACTCGGGACACTGGATCATCCCACCTCCGGAACCCTGCTCTTCGATGGTGTTAATGTTTTCGACTGGAATAAAAAAGAGTTGGCTGAATTCAGAAACAGAAAGATAGGTTTTGTTTTCCAGTTCCATCATCTTCTGCCGGAGTTCAGTAGCCTGGAAAATACAATGATGCCGGTATTCATTAATGGTATGTCGAGACAGGGTGCCATGGAGAAGGCTGAGATTGTCTTGAATGAAGTGGGGCTTGGTGATAGAATGACCCACAAGCCCGGGGAACTCTCCGGAGGGGAGCAACAGAGAGTCGCCGTGGCAAGGGCACTGATAATGGAGCCTGAGATAATACTGGCTGATGAACCAACAGGAAACCTTGACACGGAAACCGGAAAGAAGGTAGAAGATATCCTGATAAATCTGAATAAAACAAAGAGTATTACCCTTGTTGTGGTTACTCATAACAAACAATTGGCAAGCCGGATGTCCCGCATCACAGGCCTGCGGGATGGAAAGATATATACCAGTGAACAATAAAACCATTTTTACCTTCTCAAAAGTTTTCTTTGTCCTGATATCCTTACTCCTTTTGATTCCCCAGAGTACCCGGGCGGGTGATCCGAAAAAAATCGCTATCTTTCCCTTTGATATTCATGCCGGGAAAGACAGAAGTTATCTGCAAGAGCAGATAATGAGCGGTATTTCTACTGAACTCATGAAAACGGGGTACATCCGGATAGTTAAAAAAGGTGTCTTTTCAAAAATAATCAGAGGAAAACGGATAGATGAGGAATTAGCCGGCAGAGTCGGAAGAAAGATAGGAGCCGATTTTGTGATAATTGGGAGTCTTTCACGGATGGGAAAACTAATAAGCGTGGATGCAAAGGTGGTAAACGTAAAAGGTAAAAAGGTTTCGCAGAGCTTATTTGTTCAAGGTGCCGGTGTTGAAAGTATAGCCGATCTCTCTGCCCGATTGACAAATAAAATATCTTTAGAGATATCTTATGAACAGAGGATAGCGAAAATAGTCTTTACAGGTAATAAGAGGATCGAAGACAGCGCCATATACAATGTCCTGAAAGACACGACAGGGCAGCTTTTCTCAGAAAGGGCACTCTCCTCTGATATCAAGGCCATTTATAAGATGGGCTATTTCAGCGATGTGGTAGCAGAAGTTACAGACAGTCCTGAAGGAAAAATCATTACCTTCACCCTGCAGGAAAAACCGCTGATCACCGACATCGAAATCAAAGGAAACGAGGTAATAGAAACAGAGGAAATAGAAGGGGTTCTAACAGTCAGACCACACAAGAAATTCAATCCGGACAAGGTAAAAGCAGATGCAGAGAGGATTAAAAAACTTTACGACAATAAGGGATATTTCAATTCAGAGGTAAATTACTCAATAAAAGAAGAAGGGGACAGAAATATCCTTGTGACTTTTAATATATCAGAGAATGAGAGGCTGAATATAAAGAGCATAACCTTCGAGGGGAATACGGTGTACAGCGATAAAGAACTGCAGGACATGATGGACATCTCTGAATGGGGCATCTTCCATTTTCTCACTGATTCCGGTGTCCTGAAGGAGGACACATTAAAACAGGATGTAAACAAGCTGAATGCCTTTTATCTTAATAATGGTTACATTAACGCAAAGATCGGAGAGCCGGAGATTACCCATGACAAAGAATGGGTCTATGTGAAAATACCCGTGTTAGAGGGGAAACAGTTCAGGGTGGGAGTTGTGGAGATTACAGGTGATACACTCTCCGTCTCCAGTTGCGAGCTTCTAAAAAAACTAAAGATTAACAAAAAGGACTACTATGATAGAGAATCGATAATCAGGGATATTGATTATCTTACCATGATGTGCAATAATGATGGTTATGCCTATGCCGACGTAACTCCACGTACCATGCCCCGTGGAAAAGACCAGAAGGTAGATGTGATTTATAATATTAAAAAGGGCAATCAGGTATACTTTAACAGGATATCTATAAGTGGCAACACAAAGACAAGAGATAAGGTTATCAGGAGACAGCTTGCGTTTGTAGAGGGAGACCTGTACAGCAGATCTAAATTGAAGACAAGCTATATGAAGCTTAACCGGCTACGATATTTTGAAGAGATTGATTTTCAAACGGTAAAGGGACCTGAGGAAGACCTGACAGATATAAATATTCATGTTAAGGAGAAACCTACCGGGATGTTCAGTATCGGCGCCGGATACAGCGCCCAGGATCAGGCAGTCTTCATGGCTCAGGTATCACAGCAGAATCTCTTCGGAAGGGGACAGACCCTGAGCCTCTCCACCCAATTAGGATCAAGAACAACACATTATGAACTCTCCTTTATCGAACCCTGGCTTTTTGATATACCTCTGTGGAGCAAATTTGATCTCTGGGATACTGAAAGGGAATATGACAGCTATGATCTGAGCACACAGGGTTTTGGAACGACATTCGGTTACCCACTGTGGGAATACGTAAAGGGTTACCTTGGATATACCCTTTCGACAAATGATGTAAGAAATGTAAAAGTCGGTGCATCCACCTGGATTAAGGAACAGGAAGGGGAGGTAACCGAAAGCAGCCTTACGGGAACACTTTCGAGGGATACCACGGATGATTACATGTTCCCCACCAGGGGTTCCAAAAACAGAATTTCAACAGAATACAGCGGGGGATTACTTCAGGGAGATACCGATTTTACGAAATATACAGGAAGTTCTACCTGGTTCTTCCCGCTTCCGCTGGATACCGTATTCGGTATCCGCGGGCGTGCGGGATTTATGCATAAGAATGCGGATAAAAAGATACCTATATATGAGCGTTTCTATCTGGGAGGGATCAACTCTCTGAGAGGACTCAAAGATGTAGGTCCCACTGATCCCGCGACCGGTGATGTCATCGGGGGTGAAACGATGGTCTGTTTCAATGTGGAATTTATATTTCCCCTTGTCAAGAACGCCGGGATGAAGGGTGTAGTGTTTTTTGATACAGGAAATACCTGGGAACACGGCTACCACTTAGGTGACATGAGGGAGACCGCGGGGGCAGGAGTCCGCTGGTATTCTCCTATAGGACCCTTGAGACTGGAATGGGGCTATGTCCTTGACCGAAAAGCCGATGAATCCGCAAGCAGGTGGGAATTTACCATCGGTATGTTTATGTGAGGTTAAGGGTCAAGGGTTAATGGCAAAAGATCCTCGCCTTTAACCTTTAACCTTTAACCTTTAACCTTTAAATTTAGGGGGAAAGTTATATGAAAAAATCTGGTCTTTTGATTTTCACTTTTTTTGTTGTATTATCGCTGGTTCTAACCGGCTCCTATGCCTTCGCAGTTGATAAAATCGGTTTTGTCAATGTGCGAGAGATAATGATCCGATCAGAGGCAGGGGGGAAAGCGTCATTAGAGTTTAAAAAAGCCTTTGAACAGGACAGGGCCATGATACAGGAAAAAGAAGCCGAGTTGAAAAAGCTCAAGGAAAAACTGGATAAACAACGCCCGATACTGACTCCGGAAGCCATAAAAGAAAAGGAAGTTGCTTACCAGAAAAAGTTCAGGGATTACCAGAGACTGGTTAAAGATTCCAACGAAGAACTGCAAGTAAAAGACCGGGAGCTTTCCAGGAAACTTATTCCTGAAATATTGAAGGTTGTGAATACTGTTGGTAAAAGGGAAAAATACACACTTATACTGGATGTGAATGCTCAGGGTTTAGCCTTTCACTCCAGGGGAAATGACATAACTGAGAAGATAATAAAGGAATTTAACAGGACATATAAGGCTAAGAAGTAGCGACCGTATATTGTAGGAAAGTAAGCGGAAGTGATTCAATGGAAAAGAAACTTAGTGAAATAGCTGAATCTTTAGGTGGTACGGTTGTAGGAGATGACAATGTTGTCATCCGTGGTATCAAGGGGATAGATGAGGCTAATGAAGGTGACCTTACCTTTGTTGCAAACCCAAAATATCGGAAAAATATTGAAACAACCAAGGCTTCTGCTATCCTGGTTTCTGCCGGAACAGAAAGTTCAAATAAAAATTTTGTGGTTGTCAGAGATCCCTATGTGGCCCTGGCAAAAATTCTTGACGTCTTTTATCCCGAGCAGCGGGATGCTGTGAAGATAAGTGAAAATGCCTTTATAGCAGATGGGGCGGAAATAGCAGAAGGTATAACCATCTATCCTGGTGTTTATATCGGTCGTGGAGCTAAAATCGAAAGTGGGGTGATTCTATACCCGGGCGTCTTTGTGGGAAATGAAGTAATGATAGGGGAAGGTTCGATTCTGTATTCCAATGTCTCCGTTTACAGGAAATGCATAATAGGTAAAAGGGTGATTCTCCATGCCGGGGTGGTCGTCGGCAGCGATGGGTTCGGTTTTGCAAATCCGGGAGCGGATAATCTGAAGGTACCTCAGATAGGATTTGTCCAGATAGATGATGATGTTGAAATAGGAGCAAACACCACCATAGACAGAGGAACCTTAGGGAGGACATGGATAAAGAGAGGAGTTAAAATTGATAATTTAGTCCAGATCGCACACAACGTCGAAATCGGCGAAAAATCCATTATTGTGGCACAGGTAGGAATCTCCGGCAGCACGAAATTGGGAAGAAGCGTAATACTCGGAGGTCAGGTAGGACTGGTCGGGCACCTCAGTATTGGTGACAATGTTATGGTTGGTGCTCAGTCAGGTGTCCCGGAAGACATTTCACCGAACCAGGTAGTATCAGGATCTCCCCACATGCCACACCGCAAATGGCTGCGGGTACAGGCACTTCTTCCTAAATTGCCTGAGATGAGAAAAACCTTGACCTCTCTGCTGAAGAGAGTCGAAAAA
>Ga0209121_10001293_pt1 | contig 26219 bp, 26 predicted proteins | sample Cruoilmetagenom3_FD_187292 | JGI IMG/M metagenome (GOLD analysis project Ga0209121, IMG submission 187292) | Oil polluted marine microbial communities from Coal Oil Point, Santa Barbara, California, USA - Sample 3 (SPAdes) (version 2) | ecosystem: Environmental > Aquatic > Marine > Oil seeps ...
GCCAGCGGCAACGCCGAACTTGGCATCGTGGCACTGGCCTATGCCATCAGCCCACGGAATGCAGCGGCGGGCAGTTATTGGGTTATCCCGACGGATTTGTATTCGCCAATCCACCAAAATGCTGTGTTAACCCGGCATGCCCAAGGCAATGCGGCGGCCCTCGCCTTCGTGGAATATCTGCAAAGCGACACCGCCAAAGAAACCATCCGCGCACATGGGTACGAGGTCGAATGATGGCAGACCTCTCCCCCCTGTGGTTAACCGTGCAACTGGCATCAACAACGACATTCTTTCTGTTACTGCTTGGAACACCGCTAGCTTGGTGGCTGGCCAATACGCGGTCCAAAGCGCGCCCCGTAATCGAGGCGTTGACCGCGTTGCCCATCGTCTTGCCGCCGACCGTCATCGGATTTTACTTTCTGATCCTGCTCAGCCCGACATCCAGCATCGGGCGTTTCTGGGTTGAAATTACGGGCGAAACGTTAACATTTTCTTTCACCGGCCTTGTCCTCGCCTCGATGTTCTATTCCCTTCCCTTCATGGTTCAACCATTACAAACAGCGTTCCAAACCATAGGTCGCGCCCCGATGGAGGCTGCGGCGACGCTCCGCGCCTCCCCTCTTAACGCATTCTTTACGGTTGCGGTCCCGATGACGAAGCGTGGGTTCCTGACCGCAATCGTCCTTAGCTTCACCCACACCATCGGCGAATTCGGCGTAGTCCTGATGGTCGGTGGCAACATTCCGGGCGAGACCAAAGTGATTTCCATCGCCATCTACGAACACGTCGAGACCCTTCGGTATGCCGAGGCGCACCAGCTTGCGGGTGGCCTGATGATATTCTCGTTCATCGTGCTGATGGTGGTTTACGCCCTTAATCGGCGGGGCGCTGTTCATGTCGGTTAAAACCTTAAACCTGCGCGCCCGCCTTCCGTTCAAGGATCACACCATTGAATTTAACGAGGGTATTTCGCTAACGGGAATCACAGCGTTGTTCGGCCCAAGCGGCAGCGGTAAAAGCACCCTGTTGCGGATCATCGCAGGGTTGGAAAACCGTGGTAACCTTCGGTTAACCTATGATGGCGATATTTGGAGCGACACCAACGCCGGCATTTTCTGCCCGCCGCATAAACGCCCGGTCGGCATGGTTTTTCAGGATGACCGGCTGTTTTCACACCTTAACGTAGCGGGTAATCTGGCATTTGCCGACAAGCGCAGCCCAAAGGTTAACAACCCAATAACGATGGAACAGGTGGTCAATTCGCTGGATTTGTTAACCTTGCTTAACAAATTTCCCGCAACACTTTCCGGGGGCGAAAAACAGCGCGTGGCTTTGGGTAGGACTTTGTTAACCCAACCCAAACTGCTGTTGCTGGATGAACCGCTGTCAGCCCTCGACATCCGCCGTAAAGCCGAGCTGTTACCATTCCTTGAAAAAATCCCGCGCGAATTCGGTGTCCCCGCGATTTTCGTAAGCCACGCGATAGACGAGGTCGCCCGATTGGCCGACGAGGTCATACTGCTGTCCCCTGATGGCTACGTCAGCGCCCGTGGTCCCATACCCGAGATTTTCGACACACAAGAAATGCACGACTTCACCGGAAAGTTCGAGGCAGGCACATTCTTGCAGGCAACCGTCACCGCGCAAGACGAAAAATTCCATATCACCACGCTGGATTTCGAGGGCGAGGTGTTGCGCATGCCGATGGTTTCCTCGTTAAACATCGGTGACCGCATCCGCCTGCGCATCCGCGCCCGTGATGTAGCCGTTGCCATTAGCCGCCCCGAAGGCATCAGCATCCGCAACGCCGTCAAAGCAACGATATCCGAGATTAAGGCCGAAGACAAAACCGCTTTCGCCGAGATTTTGTTCACCGTTGGCACCCAAACCCTACGCGCCCGTATTACTCGACAGGCGGTTGATGAGTTGGAGTTGGTGGAAGGGCAAGAAGCCTTCGCCTTGATCAAAAGCGTTAGTTTTGATCGAAGAGTTATGATTTCGGCGTTGGATTAGCCGCACAACCTAGAAGCAATCTCGATTTTTTGCTGTCTACTTTCGATACGGCACATAAAGAAGAGTTAGCTCTGATACACGCCCTCTCGCGCGCAAGTTTTCAAAAATGCACGCGCAGCTTTCTTTGGCAATTCATCTGAAAACAGAATATCATGTGAGGGCATCTGGTCTTTTATGTCCTCTAGCGGATCAGGATAGGTGGAATCATTGAACTTAAATCCCGTTTCGCAAACATAAATTTTTCCGCTGTCTTTTTCGACAAGAAGATCGTGAACATAAAAGCCCGCCCCAAGACACTGGTATATTTTCTCTGCTATATCTTCGAGCTCGATAATTCTATCGGTAACCTGAATTTTTTGTAAATATTCGAGCAGTCCTGCATCTTTGGGTGTGCCTACAGAGCGGACACAAGGGTCGCCTTCTTCTGCATTTCTGGCACGAACCCATCCATGCACGATATAGGGACCAACACAGAGAATGCGGATCGAAGTGTAATAGTCCTGATTATTAAACGTAACGGCTGTGTCAATAAAGTCCGTGTTATAGTGCGAAGGATCAACTTGACCAGCGTCATTGTGAAGTTCGACCGGTCGAGAAGACCCAAAAGCAGACGAGTTACTGAATATAACCTCGCCGGATAAATTCATACTTGGCGTTAGGATGCCGTTTTCGCTTAAAATACGGTTGGTTTCTCCCTTGTCTGCACAAATCAAACCAGTATTTAAGCTATTAAAAATCAGCGGCCCGCCTTCTTCTAAAAGCCCAAGCTTTCCAATTTCCTCAATTTCATGATCTTCACCATAAATATGAATTATACTCGCAGGCTTAATGGGCGAATTGTTGTATAAGTCAGGCTTGGAAAAAAAGCTGACTTTCAAACCCGCACTTTCCAATTCTTTACAAAATGGTGGAAAGAAGTATTCGGAATCAACTTTACCGACGCCATAGAAACCACCAACACCAAAGCCTGTTATAAATATCGCCCCGCTTGGGTCTTTAAGTCGAGAGTTATACGGGGGCTTTTTCCAGAGTTTCTTCAAGACCTTTCGATAAAGGATTCTTGAACGGTTGAATAGTTTTGAGATCATTGAGTAAACCATATTTGCAACAAATTATTCACTTATCGAAAATTATAGCAAAGTAGATATAGTCGAAAGAGCCTAGTCAATATTTATATTTCATATCCCTTGGCCAATGTTGGAAAACCGGGTTTTGAAAATTTGTTTTGGTAGGCCCGGTAGGACTTGAACCTACGACAAAAGCGTTATGAGCGCTCTGCTCTAACCAACTGAGCTACAGGCCCGCCTGCGACACTCCATACGCGGATGTTTTTGGGGGGTCAAGTGGGTTCCCTTTTGTTTGTCCCTAGGGTAAAGCAAGCGCAAATCTTAACATTGCAGGAGCCTGAAATGTCTGACCGTCCCAATGGCCTAACCTATGCCGACGCTGGCGTTGATATTGATGCGGGTAATGCGCTGGTGGAACGGATCAAACCCGCTGCCGCCAGCACCAAGCGTTCCGGTGTTATGGATGGCCTTGGCGGTTTCGGTGCAATGTTTGACCTGAAGGCCGCTGGTTATAAGGACCCTATTCTGGTTGCCGCGACCGACGGTGTAGGCACAAAACTGCGGATCGCGATTGACACGGGCATTCTTTCCACCGTTGGTATAGATCTGGTGGCCATGTGCGTGAACGACCTTGTTTGTCAGGGGGCTGAGCCGCTGTTCTTCCTTGATTATTTCGCAACAGGTAAACTGGATATTAACGAGGCCGCAATGGTGGTCGAGGGCATTGCCGAGGGGTGTCGGCTGTCGAATTCCGCGCTGGTTGGTGGCGAAACCGCCGAGATGCCGGGGATGTACGCCAAGGGCGATTTTGACCTTGCGGGTTTTTCTGTGGGCGCGATGGAGCGCGGGGCGATGTTGCCTGCGGGCGTGGCCGAGGGCGACGTTTTGCTGGGGCTGGCATCCAGTGGCGTGCATTCGAACGGCTATTCTCTGGTGCGCAAGATTGTTGAAAACTCCGGTCTTGGGTGGGATGCTCCTTCGCCGTTTGGCGATGGCACGTTGGGCGAGGCGTTATTGGCACCAACTAAGCTTTACGTCCGTTCTGGTCTTGCTGCCTATCGCGCTGGCGGGTTGCATGCCTTGGCGCATATTACAGGGGGTGGGTTGACCGAAAACCTGCCACGTGCGTTGCCCCAAGGACTTGGCGCCAATATCGACCTGACGGCGTGGAACCTGCCGCCCGTCCTTAAATGGCTGGTCGATCAAGCTGGCATGTCGCAAGCGGAACTGTTGAAAACCTTCAACTGCGGCATCGGCATGATCGCCGTCGTTTCGCCAGACCGCGCCGAGGCTTTGCAAACGATATTTGAAGAAAACGGTGAAACGATCTTTACGCTGGGGACAGTGGTTAAGGGCGAAAACGTTACCTACGCTGGAACGCTGGCATGAAAAAGCGGGTCGCCATTCTGATTTCGGGTGGTGGTTCCAACATGGTGGCGCTTGCAAAGGATATGGATTCAGGGCATCCGGGCGAACCTGTTCTGGTGCTATCGAATAATCCCGATGCTGGCGGCTTGTCTAAAGCGGCCGACATGGGCATTCCGACGGCGGTTGTTGACCACCGTTCTTTTAAGGGGAATCGGGGGGCGTTCGAGGCTGAACTGCATACGGCGCTGCTGGCGGCAAACCCCGACATTATATGTCTGGCGGGTTTTATGCGCATACTGACACCCGATTTCACTGCGAAATGGGAGGGGAAGATGTTGAACATTCATCCCTCGATCCTGCCTTTGTTTACGGGGTTGCACACGCACCAGCGCACACTGGATGCGGGAATGGCGGTGCATGGTTGCACGGTTCATCGTGTAACAGCCGAGCTGGATGGTGGGCCGATTTTGGGGCAAGCGGTGATCCCTGTTCATGCGAATGACACGCCCGACGATCTGGCGGCGCGATTATTGCCAATGGAGCATAGACTCTACCCCGCCGTGTTGCGTAAGTTTGCGGATAGCGACGACACGAAGGTCGCGTTGTTTTCCTAAGGACGCATTATGAAATTTATCCTCCGAGACGAAGCCCGTGCAACCGAGCGGCGCACGCCTGTGACCCCGAATGATGCAAAAACTTTGCTTGAGGCGGGGTTCGAAATTTCGGTGGAGCGTAGTGATAAACGGATTTTTCCGGATACCGAATACGCGGCCGCAGGGTGCGCGTTGGTCAATGCGGGTAGTTGGTTAACGGCCACGGATGCTACCATTCTCGGGCTTAAGGAATTGCCCGAGGAGCCCGCCGACCTTAAGGTTCCCTTCATACATTTCGCCCATATCTATAAGGACCAAACCGGTTGGGAGCAGGAGATTTCCCGTTTCCGTCGCGGTGGTGGACAGCTTTACGATATTGAGTATTTGAGCAAAGAAGAAAAGCGTGTTGCGGCCTTTGGCTATTGGGCCGGATGGATGGGCGCGGCATTGGCGGCTTGGCGGTTACTGGCGCGGTGGAATGGTGTTGTCGGGCCGGAGGGCGGCGTTAGTAGTTTTGAGTCCAGAGCGGCGGTTGAGGATATTTTGCGGGGACTTTCTGCGGATTGCATCAAGCCCCGTCGTGCTGTCGTGATTGGGGCGAAGGGGCGATCTGGCACCGGGGCGAGTGAGGCTTTGAGGTTGGCCGGTTTTGAAGTAACCGAGTGGGACATGGAAGAAACCCGCGATCTGGACCGGGCGGCATTGATCGCGCATGATCTTTTGGTTAACTGTGTGTTAATGACCGGGCCGGGTTTGCAGTTGTTGTCGCCTGACGACATCTCCAATCCGTTAAATTTTATCCAGATGATTTCCGATGTGTCTTGTGATCCGTTTAGTGATTTCAATCCGCTACCGATTTACGATGCGCCGACGGGCTGGGATGCGCCGTTTATTTCGCTGGGCCAAAACGGTATTCGTGAGGAGATGGAGTTGACGGCGATTGATAATCTTCCGTCGTTGTTGCCCCGCGAAGCAAGCGAGGATTTTTCGTCGCAGATGGTTAAAGCACTGTTAACCTATCCGGATGGCGAGGAATGGTTGGCGGCAAAAGCTATATTCGACGCGACGGTTGCCCGCGTGGCCGATGTCTGATCCGGTTTCATCTATCCGGAACCTAGGCCCCGCAGTAGAGGCGGTTTTTGCGCGTGTCGGAATAACCACGGCACAACAGGTGCGGGTGCTTGGCGCGGATGCCGCTTATCGCAAAGTTCTAGAGGCTGGCGACCGCCCGCATTTCATCGGATATTACGCGCTGGTTATGGGGCTACAGGGGCGACCGTGGAACGATTGTCAGGGAAAAGAGAAAGAAGACCTGCGTAAAAAGTTCGACCGGATTGTTGCAGAAACAGAGCCGGAAAAGAATAAGGGCCCCTCCGATATCGAAGCGGCCCTTGATAGGCTTGGCGTTAGATCGCCGGATTAGCCAACCAGTTCAAGACCGGAGAAGAAGTATGCGATTTCTTCAGCAGCTGTTTCAGGTGCGTCGGAACCGTGAACCGAGTTTTCACCGATCGACAGCGCGAATTCTTTACGAATTGTACCCTCGTCAGCGTCGGCAGGGTTTGTTGCGCCCATAACTTCGCGGTTTTTCGCGATTGCGTCTTCGCCTTCCAGAACCTGAACCACGATAGGCTCGGAGATCATGAATTCGCAAAGTTCGCCGAAGAACGGACGCTCGGAGTGAACGCCGTAGAATGTTTCAGCCTGTGCCAGTGTCAACTGGATGCGCTTGGATGCAACGATGCGTAGGCCGGCGGCCTCGAACTTGGCGGCGATTGCGCCAGTAAGGTTGCGTTTTGTTGCGTCTGGTTTAATAATCGAGAATGTGCGTTGGATAGCCATGATATAGGTCCTTGTAATTGGGCCGATCTGGGCCCGTTCAATTCTTTCGCGCATCTAGCACGGGTTGTTTCATTTGAAAACCCCTTCTAGTTTGCTGCCGGCCACTCTGATATCCAAGCCGAAGGAGGCAGTTATGTCATTTGAATTTTTTATTACGTCTATGATCGTTATTCTTCTTCCGGGTACAGGAGTGATTTATTCAATAGCAATAGGGCTAAGAAGTGGTTTTTTGCTTAGCATCGCGGCGGCGTTCGGTTGTTCACTCGGAATTTTACCTGCGGCAGCAGCCAGTATAATTGGCTTGGCGGCTCTTTTACACACCAGTGCTTTGGCTTTCATGATCATTAAATACATGGGCGTGGCGTATCTTTTCTATATGGCCTGGAATATCACGCGCGAGGGCGGCGTACTCGATATTCGTAGCACCCATTCGGTAAATACCGTGTGGCGCGTGGTTCTTGATGGCTTTTTGCTCAACGTTCTCAACCCCAAGCTATCTCTTTTTTTCCTCGCCTTTCTACCACAATTCATGCCTGCCGAAGCCAGTGCTACGGATCTATCTTTACACGCCGCAGTTTTTATTGCCTTAACGTTTTTGGTTTTTGTTGGGTACGGAGCATTTGCCTCTTTGGTTCGCGATCACATCATTAGCAAACCGAAAGTGTTGGCTTGGGTTCGCCGTAGTTTTGGCGGAGCCTTTGCTCTCCTTGGGGCCAAGCTAGCCTTTAGCGAGTAACGCCCGTTGACAGCCTCCTGACCTTGGGGCAAAAGCCCCTATGCTAGCGATAAAAAACATATCATTCACCCTTGAGGGCCGCAAACTGATCGACAGTTCGACCGTCACGATTCCCTCTGGCCATAAGGTCGGCATTGTCGGGCGCAATGGCGCGGGCAAAACCACCCTGTTCAAGCTGATCCGCGGCGAATGGGTGCTGGACGAGGGCGAGATTGAAATACCGCGCGGGACGCGGATTGGCGGTATTGCACAAGAGGTTCCCTCGGGACCGGAAAGCCTGATCTCGGTGGTTTTGGCAGCGGATGTGGAGCGTACCGAATTGATGGCAGAAGCCGAGACGGCCACCGACCCTACCCGCATTTCGGACATATACATGCGCCTTGCCGATATCGAGGCGCATTCGGCCGAGGCGCGTGCGGCAAGCATTCTGCACGGCCTTGGCTTTGACAACGAAGACCAACAGCGCCCTTGTTCGGATTATTCCGGTGGGTGGCGGATGCGGGTGGCTTTGGCGGCCGTGCTGTTCTCGCAGCCAGATTTCCTATTGCTCGACGAGCCGACAAACTATCTGGATCTTGAGGGATCGATTTGGTTGGAGCAATATCTGACCAGATACCCCCATACGGTGTTGATTATTAGCCATGACAAAGCCTTGCTTAACCGTTCGGTCACGCAAATTCTGCATTTGGACCAACAGAAGCTGACGCTTTACACAGGTAATTACGATACATTCGAAAATACCCGTCGTGCGAAGTTAGAACAGTTGGTTGCGCAGAAGAAAAAGCAAGATGCGCAGCGCGAGCATATGGAATCCTACATTAATCGTTTCCGCGCGCAGGCGAGCAAAGCGAAACAAGCACAAAGCCGGATCAAAGCGTTGGCACGGATGGGGACGCTCGCGCCGATTGTTGGCGATCACGTCGCCCCGTTCAATTTCCCGGAACCCGAAGAGCTTAGCCCGCCGATCATCCGCCTTGAAAACGCCAGCGTTGGCTATGACGACACGGTGATTCTGCGCAATCTGGACCTTCGGATTGACCAAGACGATCGTATCGCGTTGCTTGGGGCCAACGGACAGGGCAAATCGACGTTTGCGAAGTTGTTGGCGGATCGATTGACGGTTATGGGGGGTAATAAATATGCCTCCTCGAAACTACGGGTTGGTTTTTTTGCACAGCATCAGGTGGATGAACTTGATTTGGACGAGACACCGATCCAGCACATACACCGTCTGCGGCCCAAGGAATTAGCTGGGCGGATTCGTTCGCGTCTGGCGGCAGGTGGCATGAATGCGGATATTGTGGACACCAAAGTCGGTAACTTGTCCGGTGGGCAAAAAGCACGCCTTTCGTTGCTGATCGCGACGATTGATGCGCCGCATCTTATCATCCTCGACGAGCCGACCAACCACCTTGATATCCAATCGCGTGAAGCCTTGGTGGCGGCGTTGACGGAATACACGGGTGCGGTAATACTGGTTAGCCACGATCAATCCTTGGTGGAATTGGTGGCGGATCGGTTGTGGTTGGTGAAAGATGGGCAAGTCAAACCTTACACCGAGGATATGGATGCTTATCGCAAAATGCTTTTGTCCGAACGCGGCGGGGCACCGAAATCCGAAAAGAAACAAAAACTCAAAAAGCCGAAGAAGGTTACAAAAGAGAAGTTGCGCGAAGAGGTTGCAACCTGCGAAGAACGTGTGACAAAGTTGCAGGAAATGCGCGACAAACTTGACCTGAAAATGGCGGAGCCCGGTTTTTACGATGGCGAAGCTGCGGCCATTAGCATGTGGCAGAAAAAGCATGTCGAAGTAACGGATGGGTTGGAACGCGCAGAATCTTTGTGGATGGCCGCTTTAGAGAAACTGGAGGCTAGAGGGTAATGGAACTGGAACTCGCGCTTACCGCATTTGTGACCCTGTTCGTCATCATCGACCCTATCGGGCTAACGCCGCTTTTTGTTGCGCTAACCGCAGGACGAACAGCAAAGCAGCGGCGGGGCATCGCAATCCGTGCGGTTCTTACCGCAGCAGGCCTTTTGGCCGTATTCGGTGTTGCGGGCGAGTTTATGTTGACAAAAATTGGCATCGGCATGCCAGCCTTTCGTATTTCGGGCGGGATATTGTTGTTTCTGACAGCGATTGAAATGTTGTTTGAAAAACGCACGCCGCGTCGTGAAAAAACCGCAGAAGAGGATGAGGGAACGGACCCTGCCATTTTCCCGATAGCGATGCCGCTGATTGGTGGACCGGGTGCAATGACCTCGATGATCCTGTTGACGGGGCAATACTCCGGCGACATAGCCAGTCAGGTTATGGTGCATGTCGTGATGTTGGTTGTTCTTCTAATGGTATTCCTGATGTTCGTGACCAGCGGCGTTATGGAACGTATTCTGGGCCATACAGGTATCAATCTGGTAACACGTTTAATGGGCATGTTCCTTGCCGCCCTATCCGTCCAATTCGTATTAGATGGTTTGCGCGACTTCGGGTTATACGGCCTTTAGCATGCCGGGCGACATCGCATATTTTGTTTACATGGCCATTTTCGCTCTGGTTATCGGATCCTACGTTCTAAGAACCTATCGCGGACGCATGGGAACGATGGTGCAGCAGGCCGTGATCTGGGTGCTGATATTTCTTGCCGCTGTCATCATATTTGGCTTTAAGGAACAACTGCAACGGCAATTATTTCCGTCGCAAAGCGTTATGATTTCGGAGGGTATCATTAGCCTTACACGCGCCCGCGACGGGCATTTCTATGCTGATATGCTGGCAAATGGCGTGCTGGTCGAATTTGTGATCGACACCGGCGCAAGCGACATTGTCTTGGCCACGCAAGATGCTGCAAGGGCTGGGATATCTCTTGAACGGCTTATGTATCTTGGCATCGCAGAAACAGCGAATGGCGAGGTGCGTACAGCACAGGCCACGCTTGACACACTGGAATTTTCGGGGATGCGCGACCGGAATGTTAGGGTTTATGTATCCGAAGGCCAAATGAGCATCTCGCTTCTTGGTATGGCCTATTTACGCCGCTTTGATCGCATTGAAATCCTCGACGACACTCTGCTGTTACACAGGTAATCAGGGCGTATTTTCGGCCTTTTGCGTCCAGCGCCCATCCTCTTGCGCCCAGTATTTGGCGGGCAGTTTCGCCGCCGCAGTGGCTTTCCAGTCTTCACGTGCGGCGTTCAATGCGTCCGTGTCGTTGCCATCAAACAGAACGCATACGCGCTCGAAGATGTTCATTTCCTCAAATGGATAAGCGGCCCCGTCGACCAGAAACAGGATATTAGCGTTGTTGGGTTCTTCGTCGCCGATTGTCAGATAGATCGGCTGGTGTTCCGCACCCTCCCCCTTCACACCGTGCGGCAGGAAGGAATCGTCACGGTAGGTCCACAACGTAGCATCCAGAAACGATAGCCGTTCGGCATTACCCCCCTTTACCAATACCCGCCACCCGCGTTGCAACGACTTTTCCAGAAGATCCGGCAAAGTGCGTTCCAACGACGTTTGGGTCAGGTGGTAAAAGAGGACTTCAGCCAAGTTTAGCCCTCGTATTTATCGTGAATAAGGCGGTCGAGCGCCCGAACACCCCAGCCTGTCGCGCCCTTAGGGGCCAGTTCACTATCACCCGCAAGCAGTGCTACGCCCGCAATGTCGAGGTGAATCCACGGCGTATCTTCCTTAACAAACCGTTGCAGAAATTGCGCGGCAGTGGACGAGCCAGCGGGGCGGCCGCACGAATTCTTCATATCCGCGGTGCGGGATTTTAGCAGTTTGTCATACGCGGGGGAAAGTGGCATACGCCATGCGCCCTCGTTTTCCGTATCGGCAGCCTTCATGAAATCCCTACACAGCTTATCGTTGTTAGAGAACACACCCGCATTATCATGCCCAAGGCCAATGATAATCGCCCCCGTCAACGTCGCAAGGTCGATCATACCAACAGGCGAGAACCGTTCCTGCGTGTACCAAAGGATGTCGGCCAGCACTAAACGCCCCTCGGCATCCGTATTGTTGATTTCAATCGTGTCACCCTTCATCGAACGAATAACATCGCCTGGCCGCATCGCGTCCCCGTCGGGCATGTTCTCAACCAGCCCGACAACGCCAACCACGTTCGCTTTCGCGCCGCGCAACGCCAAGGCGCGCATAACACCGGAAACCACGCCAGCGCCCCCCATATCCATGGTCATATCTTCCATGCCAGCGGATGGCTTGATGGAAATACCACCGCTGTCGAATACAACACCCTTGCCGACCAGCGCGAATGGAGCCTCGTCACCGCCACCGTTCCAGCGCATCACAACAACCTTGGAAGGGCTGGTAGAGCCCTGCCCGACGGCCAGCAACGTGCGCATGCCCAGCTTGGCCAATTCCTCTTCTTCAAGGATTTCAACATCCAGACCGATTTCCTGCATCGCAGCCAAACGGGCGGCAAAATCGTTGGTAGTCAGAATGTTTGAAGGTTCGTTAACCAGATCGCGGGTGAAAAACACACCTTCGGCCAACGCAGCCATGGGGCCAGCCTCGGCAGCGACGCTTTCAGGGTTAGTGACCACCATAGTCGCGCTCTGAATTTCCGCAGTCTCTGTGGTTTTATGTGCGATAAATGCATATGCCCTTAGCGCCAGACCATAAGAAATATCTGCCGCCTTCGGATTGCTGGCCGCCAAAACGGTCAACGCACCAGTGCCCTTATAAACGGCCATCGTCGCGCCAGCTTTACGTGCTTGGACAACCGAAGGGCGTTTGGGCAACTTCACAACCATCACACCTTCGCAGTCCATACCCGCCGGATAAGCCAGCGCAACGCCTGCGCCGTTTTCCAGCGTGGCAAAGGCATCGCTTTCGGCGAACCGGGCAATCGCCCCTTTGGACAAACGATTCACGCGCCTTGCCAAGGTATCAATCTTACCGTCGGGGCTAACCAGAACGACGAGCTTTCCAGTAAGGGTAGCAATGGTATCAATATCGGATTCGACGAAATTTATGCTGATCGGAGTTGTCATTTCATATTCCTTAAAAACTGGCAGAATCTTGCTGCTTATAGTCCTATCGCGATAACACCGCCTTGACCAGTTGGGGGTGACGAAATAGGCCAGATTAGGTAAGCTACGCAAAATTTTAAAGGTAACCCGAATCCGTGAACTTGCTTGATCGATATTTGTTTGTAACACAGCTTGGACCGTTCGGGTTCTTCGCTCTCGCGCTTACGGGTATTTTATGGCTGGCCCAAACATTACCGCTGATGGAAATTATCATCGAAAATGGGCATTCCGGCTTTATTTTTCTGGAATTTGCTACACTGATTCTTCCCAACGTGCTGGTCATAGTGCTGCCCATTGCCGTTTTCGCATCGACTTTGTTCACAGTGAATAAACTTTTTGGTGAATCCGAGATGGTCGTGATCCTATCCTCGGGTCTTTCACCGACCCGGATTATTCGCGCCACTGTTGCTGTTGGTGTCATGGTGATGCTGACAATGGTCGTTCTGCTTGTTGTGTTGCAACCCCGATCCACCACACGCCTTGCCGATCGTATTGCAGAGGTCCGGCAGGATTTTGTCGGATCGCTATTGCGAGAAAAACAGTTTATTCACCCCAGCACTGGTGTTACGATTTATGTTAAGGACTCCAGCAAAGCCGGGGAAATTAGCGGGTTATTCCTGAATGACCAACGTGACGCCAGCAACCCGGTGACATATTCCGCCAAGCAAGCGTTACTGCTTCAGGATAATGAGCAGCTCCGTTTAGTTATGCATCAGGGTATCATGCAGCGATACTCCGCGATTGAGAAGAACCTGAATATCATCGAATTTGACCAGTTCATCTTCGACCTTAGCGATATTATCGGAGAGCCCCGAAACCGCAATACTTCACCGATTGAATACTTCATATCCGAGCTTCTTAACCCAGAGGAAATCATCGCGAACGGCGGCACATATAGTGCAGCGGCCTATCTTGCCGAGGCCCATCAGAAACTGGCGTTACCTCTATTGGGGTTGGTCTTGCCGATGTATGCTTTTGCAATGTTGATGACCGCTAGTTATAAACGCACGGGCCTTGGAGGGCGGATCACTGTAACCGGTGGTTCGGGGATATTTTTCGTGGGTATGACGCTGATGATCAAAACCTGGATTATTAGCAACCCGAGTATGTTTCTATTTTCCTATGCCCCACCCTTTTTATGCCTGTTTTTGACGATATTTGTTTTGTCGCGAAATCGCGTTAGGCGCACGCTTTTTAAACTTCCGGCGAGAGCGTAATATGATCCTGCATTACTATATCGCGCGGAAGTTCCTGTTCAATGTCATACGTGTCCAGCTTGCGCTGTTCGCGCTATCGCTGCTGATCATAGCCACAGAGGTAATGCGGTTTCTTTCTGAACGCGGGGTCGAGGCCAAGGTTTATATCCAGCTCATCTCCGTAACTTTGCCAGAGTCGATATCCACAACATTCCCGTTGGTCCTGCTGCTCGGGAGTATGTTCACATTTCTTGGCATGTCCCGATCAAGCGAGTTGGTGATTGTTCGGGCCTCCGGTGTGTCTGCATTGAAAATGTTGCTGGCCCCGATGGTCGTAACGGTGCTGATTGGAATGTTCATGATTTCCGCATGGAACCCCATCCTCGCGGCGACCATACGCAAAACCAGCGAAATTCGGGCGGAGTACACGGGTAAAGGTGGTAGCCAGCTATCTATTTCGCGCGACGGTCTGTGGCTGCGTCAAACCGGTGAAAACAGCAATTTCATAATCCAGGCGCGTAATTCCAGCCGCAGTGGCGACATTCTTTACGGGGTGCGGTTTCACGAATTCTCGGCAGAGGGCGATCTGGTGCGGCGCATCGAGGCCCCACGCGCCGAGTTGCAACCAGGCGCCTGGAGATTATCCAATGCAACGCAATGGCGGTTTCTGGACAAAAACCTGTTTGAATCCGCCGATATTCGCCCATATTCCGAAATCATATTGCCAACGGATCTGACCAGCGATCGTATCCTCAGCAGTTTCGCCGCCCCCAAGACCATTTCAGTGTGGAAGCTGCCTGCATTTATCGATCAGTTGAATGCTTCGGGTTTTTCCGCTGTGCGCCACGAGGTGTTTTTGCAATCGCAATACGCAACGCCTTTGATGTTGGCCGCGATGATGTTGATCGGCGCGGCCTTCTCGTTAAGGCATGCGCGGTTTGGACATACCGGGGTCATGGCGCTTCTGGCGATCCTATCGGGTTTCTTAGTGTTTACCATAAAGAATGTTGCCGAATCGCTCGGGCAGGCACAAGAAGTGCCTATACTGCTGGCAACATGGGCCCCCCCGATGGCTGCCGCACTTTTTGCATTGGCATATGTGCTGCATCTGGAGGACGGCTAATTTCATGCAAGCGTGTATCCGTAATATGCTAATATCTATAAGGCGTCGGGCAAAAGCCTTGTCGCTGCTTGTGGCCTGCGCGATCATCCCGCAATTTACCGCAGCGCAATCCGATGCCCCTATCAGCTTGCTGGCCGATGCGATCAATCTGGATCAAACCACCGGATTGCTTAGCGCCTCGGGCGACGTGCAGGTATTCTTCGGAGAGGCCGTACTTAACGCCAACAGCATCGTTTACGACTCGCGCACCGCTTTGATTACGGCACAAGGTCCGATAACGATTACGGGTGCTAGCGGAACCGTCATATTGGCCGATTTCGCCGAACTATCCAGCGATCTGCAACGCGGCCTTATTCAGGGGGCGAAACTGCTGCTAGCAGATCAAATGCAGCTCGCCGCGACAGAGTTCGAGCGGACCGACGGGCGCTTTGATACGCTGACCAACGTCGTCACCAGCACCTGTCAGGTATGTGCGGCACGCCCTGTTCCTGTCTGGCAAATACGGGCGCGCCAGGTAATTCGCGATGATGAACAAAAACAAATCCACTTCCGTAGTGCCACATTCGAGGTCCTAGGTTTACCAGTATTCTACCTGCCATATATGCGTATACCAGACCCATCCGTGCGCCGTGCTTCGGGGTTTCTTAGCCCGGTTATCCTGTCGTCTGACTACTTCGGTGACGGCATAAAATTGCCCTACTATCTGGTGCTGGGCGACCATGCGGATGCCACGATAACACCGACACTTAGCTTCAGCGGAGCCTCAATTATCGATGCTGAATACCGCCAACGCTTTGCCAATGGCGGGTTCGATACTTTCGGCGCTATTGCTATCAGTGACGAATTCGGTGAATTCGAGCGTGGCTTCCTGACGGTTAATGGCAGCTTCGATATCATCGACGACGTGACCCTGTCCTTCAATGCTACGGCCATAAGCGACAACGGGTTTATGCGTCAGTATAACTATGACGACACCGACCGAATTGTTAGCGAGTTGAAGTTCAGCCGATACCGAAACCGCAGCTATTTCTCGCTGGCGGCAGTGATTATGAACAGCTTACGTGATGACGAAAACAACGACACTATCCCCCTTGTGTTTCCCGAATTCAGCTATCGCGGTTACCGCACAGATCAATTGCTTGGCGGAAAATTAGGCTATGAATTTAATACCGTCGGCCTGTCGCGTGTTGTCGGTGAAGATTATTTACGTATCGGCGCGGGCGTTGATTATGGTGTTCCGATAGACTTGCCGCTAGGCCTGCGTGCATCCGGTTTTGTTAATCTAGATGCGGATATCTACCGCGTCTGGAATAGCGTGGATTTCCCTGAAACGCCGTTGATCAGCCTACACCCCTCGGTCGGGGCGGATATCCGCTGGCCGCTGTCCAAAGTCACGCAAAACGCCCGCCACATTTTTGAACCTGTCATTCAGTTACTTTACACAGCCGATCCGGCCTTTAACGACCTTGTCCCGAACGAAGACAGCCAACAGGCTGAATTTGACGAAACCAACCTTTTCGATCTCAACCGCTTTCCGGGGCGCGATGTTGCAGAAACAGGGTTTCGTGCCAATATCGGGGCAACCTATACGATTTATGACAACGACGGCTGGTCGCTTGGCCTTGCTGGCGGTTTGGTGGTTCGCTCCGAACCTTCTGATCTGTTTGACGAAGACACACTGTTGGGTGGGTCTCGTTCCGATATCCTCGGGGCGGTCAGTTTTGAGTACGCACCCAATTTCAATGTGATCGGGCGGTTCCTGTTTGATGACAGTTTCGATTTCAAACGCAGCGAAACGCAGTTTTCTACGTCGTTCGACAAGTGGGATATAGGAGGCTCGTTCGTGTATCTTGCAGCAGACTCACTGGCGCTGGCATCGGATGAGCGTAGCGAGGGCACGATTGATGCCCAGTACCGTATCGCAGACAACTGGGCGCTTGATTTCGACTGGAAACGGGATTTGTTGGAAAATCGGGATGTTTCGGCGGGAATAGGCGCAACTTATGGAAATGAATGCATAGAAATCGGGCTTTCCCTCTCGCGCCGCTTCACTTCTTCGAATAACGTAGTGCCGTCGACGGATTTCAACCTGACGGTTCAATTGGCAGGATTCGGTGGAAGTTCGAGCAATGAATGGCCTGCCGCGCAATGTACATACTAAGTGTAATACGAGGGTTTATAATGGGTAAGATTTTGAACTGGGTACAGATTCTGGCATTGGTATTCTTTGCATGCGCACCCGTTGCACATGCTGCAAACCCCTATTCTGCGGCCTACTCGGTCAACGACTCGATCGTCACCCATTTTGATATCAGCGAGCGTGTTAAACTTTTGCGCGCCTTGGGCGTCCAGTCTCGCAATATCCAGCAAGACGCCATCGACCAGTTGATCGATGATCGTCTGAAACTTCGTGCGGCCCGGACATTCGGTTTAGTAATCGACGACGCATCCTTTGCCCGTGGTTTAGCTGGCGTCGCTGCGGCCCAAAACACCACAGCCGAGGCTTTATGGGCTAAAGCCCGCGCACGCGGTGTTTCGCGCCAAGCGTTCGATGATTATTATACAGCACAATTGATTTGGCGCGAACTGGTGCAGCGTCGATTCCGCCAAGCGGCCGACCCGACAAGCGTCGAGTTGGACAATGCGATCAACGTCGCTGCGGCCGTGACGCAACAAACCATCCTGCTCGGTGAAATAGCCCTGCCTTTCGCAGAACGCGGCGAGGAAGCGACAATCGCTTTCGCCGAGCGCCTTTCCCGAGATTTGAATAGCGGCGCCAGCTTCGAGAATGCGGTTAAAAACTTCAGCCGCTCTCGTACGGCAGCGAACGGTGGACAAATCGGGTGGCTTGCCCCTGAGCGCCTACCTGCTGCGATTGCGGCAAAGGTTATCGGCCTGTCATCCGGACAGGTTTCTGATCCGGTTAGGGTTTCTAGCGGCGTTATCATCTTGAAGGTTCTCGCGTCACGCACCGTATCCAGTGCCTTGCAAAAGACGGTTTCAGTCGAATACGCAGTACTTGATTTCACAGGTCAGCCGGATGCATATTCCAGTGCCTCGCGTATGCAACATGGCCTGGACGAGTGCAGCACAGCCCATTCATCCGCTGCCGATTTCGGTCCACTCAGCGGTCTGTTCGGCCCAACTTCGGTTAACAACGTACCTGCCGATATTGCTGTATCCCTCGCCCGCCTGATGCCAGGTAAAAGCGAGGTTATTACCAACGGTGACAGCGTTCTTCTAATTCAGCTTTGCAACAGAACAACGGACCTGAGCGGCCCCATCAAAGCCCAGCTTACCAACAATCTGTTTGGGCAAAAGCTGGGTAAACTGGCCGAAGGCTACTTGCTGGAACTACACCGCACAGCGATTATCGAGCAGCGATGACCCAAAAACCTGTTGCCCTGACCCTTGGTGAACCGGCGGGAATAGGGGGCGAAATATCGCTAAAAGCGTGGGCTACCCTGCGTGATGAACTACCGTTTTTTCTGATTGCAGATGCCAGACATATGCAATCACTCGCGGATCTGTCCGGCGTACCCATCAAGGCTATTTCTGATCCGGCAGAAGCGACATCGGTGATGCCACACGCTCTGCCTGTGTTGGACCACCCCCTGCCTGCCCCCGTAGTAGGTGGCGCACCCAATGCGCAAAATGCGGTTGAAGTCGTGGCCATGATAAAACGTGCGGTCGATCTGGCACAATCAGGGCAGGCTTGCGCCGTTACCACCAACCCTATCCATAAAAAAGCGCTGCAAGACGGGGCGGGGTTCGCCTTCCCCGGGCATACTGAATACCTCGCCAGTCTTGCAAATGTTGAGCGCCCCATCATGATGATAAGCGCACCGGAACTGCGCGTGGTGCCGGTAACGATCCACATTTCCATTCGCAAAGTTCCCAAGGTTCTGGATGCAGCACTGTTAGAACAAACCATCCGCGTGACGCATCTGGCCATGATCAATGATCTAGGCATAAGTGCCCCGCGTATTGCCGTCGCCGGGCTTAACCCGCATGCAGGTGAAGAAGGCACAATGGGGACCGAGGAAATTGATTTCATCACCCCGACGCTGGATAAACTTCGCGCGGAAGGCATGAATTTGACAGGACCGATGTCCGCAGACACCATGTTCCACCCCGCCGCGCGCGAACGCTATGATCTGGCGGTTTGCATGTACCATGATCAGGCGTTGATCCCTATCAAGACGTTGAATTTTTCGGCAGGTGTTAACACAACTTTGGGGCTGCCATTCATCAGAACCTCGCCAGACCACGGCACTGCGTTTGATATCGTTGGCAAGAACGTCGCCGACCCGCAGTCTTTGATCGAGGCCCTGCGAACCGCAACCGAAATGGCCAAACATCGGGGAACGATATGAGTATTGCCCAGGATGGCCTGCCGCCGCTTCGTGAAGTCATCGCCGATCACGGTTTGAATGCGCGCAAAGCCTTGGGGCAGAATTTTCTGCTGGACTTGAACCTGACCTCGAAAATTGCCCGCCGTGCCGGGGATTTAACCCAGTGCGATGTGCTGGAAATCGGTCCTGGCCCTGGCGGTTTGACGCGCGCATTGTTGATGGAGGGGGCGCGTAAGGTCGTTGCTATTGAAATGGACCATCGCTGTCTTGCGATACTTGATCAAGTTTCCACAGCCTACCCCAACCGCCTTGAGGTGATCGAGGGGAACGCCTTGGAGATTAATCCGCTTCCCCATTTGACGGCCCCGATACGGGTTGTGGCAAACCTTCCATATAATGTAGGAACGGAGCTATTGGTCCGCTGGTTAACCCCGCCGACATGGCCACCCTACTGGCAAAGCCTGACCCTGATGTTCCAAAAAGAGGTCGCACAACGCATCGTTGCCCCCCCCGGCTCCAAGGCCTACGGACGCTTGTCCGTGCTGGCGCAATGGCGCACAGATGCAAGACTGGCGTTTGAAATTTCGCCGCAAGCCTTCACACCGCCGCCAAAGGTAACATCAGCCGTTGTGCATCTGGAAAGGTTGGAGGAACCGCGTTTTCCTGCGGATGCCAAAGACCTGTCGCGAACCGTTTCGCTGGCCTTCGGGCAACGCCGCAAGATGTTGCGTGCGAGTTTGAAGTCGCTGGGAAAGGATATTGAGGAACGTATTCGCGAGGCCGATATAGATCCAACCACGCGCGCCGAGCAGGTCTCCGTTGAAGAATTCTGCCGCTTAAGCCGCGTCCTGTTCCCGAAATAAATCAACCAGGCTGAGGTTGATCCTCGGCTGCCTGATTAACCTCGTTCGAGGATTCTTTTGCAGGTTTACGACGTGGACCACGGTTACGCGGCTTATTCTCGGGCGTTGCTACCATATGCTCGCCAATTTCCGGTTGCTCGCTCTCAACTGGCGTGAAGCTTTCGCCAACCTCTGGCTGCTGATTTTCGGCCTTGGCCTGTTCTTTTTGCCGTTGCTGCTGCGCTTGGCGTGCCTGCTGTTCAGCTTGGCGTTCGGCTTGCTGCGCTTGTTGCTCGGCTTGGCGTTCAGCGATCTGGCGCTGTGCCACCTGCAAAATGCGGCTGTAATGTTCCGCGTGCTGTTGGAAACTTTCGGCGGCCACACGATCATCGGCCATCAAGGCATCATGCGCCAATCCACTATATTTCTCGATGATTTGCTGCGGCGTGCCGCGCACACGTCCTTCGGGACCGGCGCTATCGAACACGCGGTTTACGACGTTGCCGGAAGTGTTACTGCTCCGGCGGTTACTATTCTTATTTCTCGAACGGGATTTGTTTGAAGGTCTCATGCTCATAATTTCTGAAGTGTGGGATTTAGGGATATGCACAAAAGTGTGCAGACAGTCTCGCGTGAAATTCCCAATATGGGGTTAACGTTTCCACTCTCAACGAGAGAACCGTCAAGGCTCAATCTCGGGTGGATGAGTCAATTTACACCGTCAGGCACATTGATAACAAGAGGAAAAAGATCGCAACTGCGTTAATTAGGGAAAAAACAGTCGTTTCTCTACTTTTTCACCATCACAACGCGGTCTTTACCACCCAAATCTTGCGACACCACTACATTCGCGAATCCGGCAGCCTTAAAAATCTCGACCACGCTCGTCCCTTGTGTATGCCCTATTTCGAATAAGGCCAAACCGTCGTCAGCCAGAAACTGGTCCAGCATCGATGCAATCGTGCGATAGGATGCCAATCCGTCGCCCCCGGGTGTCAGGGCTAAAAACGGCTCCCAATTACGGACATCGGGGGAAAGCGTGCCCATCTCTGCTGCGGCTATATAAGGTGGGTTTGACACAATCAGGTCAAACTGTCCGGCAACAGCGTCAAACCAGTTCGAAACGATGAAATTCACCCGATCCGCCACATCATGCGCGGTTGCGTTCTTGGTGGCAATCGCGATGGCTTCGGCGCTGATATCAACGGCAATTGCGCGGGTCTCGGCCCATTCCGCTGCCAAGGTTACAGCCAAGATGCCAGAGCCGGTGCCAAGGTCAAGAATACGTTGGGACGGACCGTTCTGTAACGCAGCTTCGATCAGGGATTCCGTTTCCGGCCGAGGGTCCAAAACGTCTGGTGTTACATTAAACCAGCGGCCCCAAAACTCGCGACCGCCAATAATCTGGCTGACCGGTTGGAACTTCTCGCGCGATGCAAGATACCCGTCGAATGTACGGAAAACATCTGGATGAACCTCTTCGTTTTCCATCAGAATCAAACGGGAAGGCTCGCACTCCATCACATGGGCCAGAAGAACACGTGCATCGACATCCGCATTCGGAATGCCCGCGTCCGTTAACCATGCAGTAGCAGTCGTTAACGCTTCATGAACAGTAACACTCATGGATCCAGCTCCGCCAGTTTTTCAGCTTGATCTGCGGCGGTTAACGCCTCGATCAACTCGTCCAGGTCGCCCTGCATGATTTGATCAAGCTTATACAAAGTCAGGTTAATTCGATGGTCCGTCACCCTGCCCTGTGGGTAGTTATAGGTGCGGATCCGTTCGGAGCGATCACCAGACCCGATCTGCCCTTTACGGGCAGCTGACCGTTCATCATCGACCTTTTGACGCTCCAGATCATAGAGCCGCGTGCGCAATACCTGCATCGCTTTCACGCGGTTAACGTGTTGGGATTTCTCGGACGAGGTGACGATAATTCCCGTTGGAAGGTGCGTTATGCGCACGGCGGAATCCGTGGTGTTCACGTGCTGCCCACCCGAACCAGATGCCCGCATGGTGTCGATACGGATGTCGGTCGCCGGAATATCGATGTCTACATCATCGGCCTCTGGCAATACGGCAACGGTTGCCGCCGATGTATGAATGCGCCCACCTGATTCCGTAGTAGGTACACGCTGCACGCGGTGTACGCCGGATTCGAACTTCATCACCGCAAAAACGCTGTCCCCTTTGACGTTCACCACCACTTCTTTGTATCCGCCAACGTCGGAGGATGCTTCTTCGACGATCTCGAATTTCCAGCCACGACCTTCGCAAAACTTTTGGTACATGCGCAGCAAGTCGCCGGCGAACAATGCTGCCTCGTCACCACCTGTTCCGGCACGAATTTCCAAGATGGCCGGACGATGGTCCGCCTCGTCTTTTGGAATAAGTGCCAGTGTGATCGCCCGTTCGGCGCCCGGTAACTTATCCTTAATCTCTTGCAACTCGTCTTGGGCCAGCCCCCGCATTTCAGGGTCGTCCAACATCGCAGTCGCCTCGACCTGCGCTTCCAGATAACCTTGATAAGCGTCAATTTGCTCGACCACAGGTTTGAGTTCTGAATACTCGCGACCAAGGGCCGCCAGCTCGTTGGCCTCGGCACCGCCCGACAGTTTTGCCTCGATGTACGCGAAGCGCTGCCGGATCATTTCCAGTTTGTCAGCTGCAATCATTTTAAAGCCGTATTATTGTTCAAACGACTGAAGCGTGTTAACCCACGCCAACACCCGTTTTTCGTTCACGCCAAGATCATCATAGCCGAACCGTGACTGCGAATAGATCGCAATCGTCGAGTTACCACCATTCAAGTCGATAAATTTCACAGAAATATAATCCGGCAAATTCAAGCTTTGGCTACGCTGAACATATGTCATCCAACCCTCTTCCGGCGAACCGGCGATACGCTTGGTTTTAGGCTGCCTCAGCACATAATCATCAAAGGCTTTGGCCATCAATGTCGGGTTGACCGTATAAACCGGTGAAGGCCTATCGACGAATTCTTCGGTCAACGCAGGTGGGGCCATACGAAAACTGTGCGGCTGAACCGATTGGGGAACCGTCAATGGATCCACATGCCAAACCGCAGCGTCGTGTTCCACCGTGCTGACAAAGTAAAAAAGACCGCCAGCTGCCCCGATAGTCAAAAAGATTAAGAAAATTGCCATTCGAACCATTATAATTTTGCCACGTTATCCGCAGCCCCCTGCTCAGCTTCAATCTGTTGCGCTCTGGCTTCAACCATTTCTACTATGTGATCGACCATATCCGCATTATCCCGTTTATGGTCCTGTTTACCAGCCAAATATACCATGCCAGATCCAGCCCCGCCGCCAGTGAAGCCGACATCGGTCATCAACGCCTCGCCCGGGCCATTTACCACGCAGCCGATTATCGACAGGCTAACGGGTGTGTGGATGTGCGCAAGGCGGTTTTCCAGCTCGCCGACAACTTTAATCACGTCGAATCCTTGGCGCGCGCAAGACGGGCACGAGATGATGTTTACGCCGCGATGTCGTAATCCCAGAGATTTCAAAATTTCAAAGCCGGCTTTAACCTCTTCAACCGGATCAGCAGAAAGCGAGACCCTGATTGTATCGCCAATCCCCATCCACAGTAGATTACCCAAGCCGATAGCGGATTTGACAGTACCGGAAACAAGCCCCCCTGCCTCGGTTATTCCGAGGTGGATCGGCGCGTCGGTCATATCGGCCAAACCCTGATAGGCTGCCGCTGTCATGAAAATGTCGGATGCTTTTAGCGAAATCTTATAATTCTGGAAGTCGTTATCCTCAAGAATACGGATATGATCCATGCCGCTTTCGATCATCGCATCCGGGCAAGGCTCGCCGTATTTATCTAACAGGTGCTTTTCCAAAGAACCGGCATTCACACCGATACGAATGGCACACCCGTGGTCTTTCGCAGCTTTTATTACTTCCCTCACACGTTCGGGTGACCCGATATTACCGGGGTTGATGCGCAAACAGGCAACACCTGCCTCGGCAGCCTCGATCGCACGTTTGTAGTGGAAATGGATATCCGCCACGATCGGCACTGGGCTTGCCTTTACGATCTCGGCCATGGCTGCCGAGGAAGGCACATCAGGGCACGAGACACGTACAATATCCGCCCCAGCTTCTGCACACGCCCGAACTTGCGCAATCGTCGCTTTGGCGTCCGACGTTAACGTATTGGTCATAGTCTGCACGGTAATCGGAGAATCCCCACCAACCGGCACGTTGCCCACATGAATAACGCGGCTTTTACGACGTTCAATATCGCGCCATGGACGAATAGGGTTATGCGACATACGCGATTTCCAATTTATACATGTTTCTTAGGGAATTGATAAAGCCGATCACGGCCAATGTCACCCCATCCAATTCAGGATTGCTATTGGCTTAGGCGTGCCACGTTCTGGCTCCGCCATGCATCGGCAGCAACCTGTAGCGCAACGGAAGGATTGGCAACCTCGGTCATGGTTCCCGCAACAGAGGTCGGTAAAAGCGCGATATCCCGCACGACGGCATCGGTACTGCTGAGCGGTCCATAAGCCTCGTCGTCAACCATTACGTAGACAGAAGTCGCATTACCTGCCCGCAAATACGCGGTAGGCGCATCGCTGGGCATTGAATACTGTTCGCCCGCGGCAAGGATTTTTTCAAAAATAATCGTTCCGTTTTCCTGATAAACCCGCACCCACGCCTCTTGCACAGCAACGATACTTACGCTTGGCACATATGGGGTTTCACTAACGCGCGGGGAACCTTCGGTAACAGCAACAACATCGGCTTCGACTAGATCCGCCACTTCAAGCGCTGCAACGTCGGCGTCTTTCGCGTCTGGGTTAATCGCGAAAATCGGGCCGTCACGCGGTTGAACCACAGGGATATCCAATTCGCGGCGCGAATACAGGATCGAAGGATCAGCGGCAAGCTCGATGCTCGACGCAAGGAAACCATCGGAACCGCTAATGCTTGCACCACCCAGATTATCCGGCTCGAACGCGACCATCGGATTATCCTCGATAGGAGCGAATTCGACCCGCTGGATGTCTTGCAAAACGAACCACGCGCCATAGCCCAAAACCGCAACCACAGCCGCCAAAACCACCGCAGGTCCAGCAGCCGCAACCGTTGCGCCGGTCGTACTGACACGTCCGTCCACACCGTTGCCCGGCATATTCGGAATCCAGGATTGTGGGTCTGTTATAGGCTGCACGTCCGGATTTTTCTTTTTCGTGGGCACCCCGCCCAGTTCCACGCTTGCGCTTTGGAAGCGCGCCTCGACACAGAAACGTGCGAATGTGACCTCTGGATCCAGCTCCAGATAACGCGCATAGGACCGCACGTACCCAGCTACAAAACTGGCGTTTGGAAAGACCGAAACATCGCAACTTTCAATCGCGGAAATATACGCAGCCTTGACGCGCAACTCGCGCTGGACATCCAGCAAAGACTTGCCGAGCGTGGCGCGTTCTCCGCGCAACTCATCCCCCAGTTTTTGCTCGAAAGAGTCAAAACCGCCAAGGGTTATATCGAAGGGCGTGTTGCTCATTAGCCTGCTTGTATAATTGTAGCCTCGGTGCATATTTACCCCAACACCGCGAAAACACAAGGGTTCCATGGCGTTAGTGGGAAACTTATATCACCTTTTTTGTAAATTTGTGCAAAAAATAACCCTGCTTGCGAACGCCTAGGGCATTTAGGTCGCAAAACGGCGGTTTTACGCCTATGCGCTAAGTTCCGTCCGGTTCAATTCGCAATACTGCCAAAGGGAATCTAGCGACCGTACGAGGTGATCCATCATCTTTGGATCATGCACCGGTGAAGGTGTAAATCGCAGCCGCTCAGTACCACGCGGAACCGTCGGGAAGTTGATCGGTTGCACGTAAATTCCGAAATCCTCCAGCAGACGATCCGACAGACTTTTGCATTTCACCGGATCGGCGACCAGTACAGGCACGATGTGACTGCCATTCTCCATGACCGGCAAACCTAACGTTTTTAGCCGCAATTTCAATA
>Ga0209121_10001296_pt1 | contig 26201 bp, 22 predicted proteins | sample Cruoilmetagenom3_FD_187292 | JGI IMG/M metagenome (GOLD analysis project Ga0209121, IMG submission 187292) | Oil polluted marine microbial communities from Coal Oil Point, Santa Barbara, California, USA - Sample 3 (SPAdes) (version 2) | ecosystem: Environmental > Aquatic > Marine > Oil seeps ...
GGCGCTGATTTAGACAATCATCAACAATTAATTTTAGCTGCTGCTGAAGTAATGATTGAAATTTACATGGCTGAATCTGCAATTTTAAAAGCTGAAAAAATAGCAAACATGACCTCTGAAAAAGAGGCTGAATGTCAAATTGCAATGGCAAAATTAAACCTGTTTAATGCTGTAGAAAAATCTGCAACTATGGGAAGAGAAGCAATTGCTTACTTTGCCGAAGGTGATGAACAACGTATGATGCTTATGGGGTTAAAGCGTTTTACAAAATATACCAACTCCCCTAACCCAATTAATTTAAGAAAAACTATTGCTGAAAAAGTAATAGCTGAAAATAAATACTGCTTTTAATTCAAACAATTAATGCAACGAAAAAGCTTCATTAAAAATAATGAAGCTTTTTTATTTTTATAAGTTTTTTTATTAATTTTTTAGTAATTTTATACTACATATTACAACTACCCAAAGTGTTTAATCATTAAAACTACAAATTATGAAAAACAACATTGGAATTTGGATTGATACAAAACAAGCCATTGTAGTCAAATTATCCAACAACCACCATTCATTTAAAAAAATCGAGTCGAACATTGTAGCCCGTGAGAGAGTTCCAGGAGAGTCGAAAAAATTTGGTCGTTTTGGCGGACAATATCTCACTTATGAAAAAAACAGAACAAACAAGAAAAAGGAACAAATTGGTGCATATCTAAAAACGTTATTTAAAGAAATGACCAATTCCGATGCAATTGTTGTTTTTGGCCCATCAAATATGAAAAATGTTTTAGCTAAGGAAATTAAAAATAACTTACAATTAAAAAACAACTTAGTTGGCGTGGCTAATTCAGAACAATTAACCGATAACCAGATTGTTGCTTGGGTTAAAAATTTCTACTCTAAAAAATAGGCTTCAATAAAATAGTTGGCATAATTATAGATTAAGTAAAATTATTAATACATTTATTTAATCAAAAAAAATATACATGAAATTCAAAATTTTAGCTTTAACATTTGTCTCATTTATAACTTCATTTGGGTATTCTCAAATTGAGAAAATTGACAGTTATAAAACTACTAACGGCACTTTAACAATTCAACCAATTTTACATAGTAGTATGGTAATTAACTATAACGGAAAAACTATCTATGTAGATCCTTATGGTGGTAAATTATTATACAAATCTCAACCTTCACCAGACATTATTTTAATCACCGATATTCACGGAGATCATTTAAACATGGAAACTTTAGAAAGCATTGATACTTCAAAAGCTACTTTTATCGCTCCACAAGCTGTGTATGATAAACTTCCAGAAAATTTTAAAAGCAAAACTGTAATTTTAAATAACAAACAAGGCATTCATAGATTGGATTTCTTTATACAAGCAATAGCTATGTATAATTTACCCGAAACTACTGAATCGAGGCATCCTAAAGGAAGAGGAAATGGTTATATTTTGAACATTGATAACAAACGTATTTATATTTCGGGAGATACTTCTGGGGTTTTTGAAATGAAAATGCTAAATAATATTGACATTGCTTTTATTTGTATGAATTTACCTTATACTATGACTATAAATGAAGCAGCAGAAGCTGTTTTAGAATTTCAACCAAAAGTAGTTTATCCGTTTCATTATAGAGGAAAAGATGGTTTTAGCGATGTAAATGCTTTTAAAGAATTGGTGAACAAACAAAACAATGACATTAAAGTTGTATTAAAAAATTGGTATCCAAATTAATTTTTTAGTAATTCTTTTCCAATTGCACAATTTAAACAGCGCTGTTTAGCACAATATTCATTTTTAAGTTGAATTAAAGCTTGTGAATCAAAAGCATTTTTAGAATTTATTTTTAAATCTGAAAATTTTGAAATTATACTGTTTTTTTCAGGTTGAATTTCTTCTAAAAAACTTAATATTAGTGAATTATTCGTTTTTCCAAGACTTTTGTAATACATAAACAATACTGGAATAATAGTGTTAATTATAAGTAGATTTACAAATGATTTAGTCAGTTTTTTAGTACTTTTTTTAGATTCTTTTGAAAAAGTGTAATGAGTTTCCCAAAAATTTGATGTTGAAACTGAGAATATTTTATAAAAATCCTCAATACACTTTGCTTCAATAATTTTTGAAAACAAATTATGATGCAACACATATAAACCTGCTAATTGCGATAAACGAATTGTTGGAAAATTATTTGGCCGTAGTCTAAAATATTGAATTTGATTTGGTGAAATTGGAGTTAACTTAAACTTGGTTTTTAAAAATTCATACTCCTTTTTTAAATTTTTAAAGTATTCCGATTCGTTTTCTACTTCTAACATTCCTGCCTGACCAAAAAGTAGTGCTTCTAGAAGTGTTATACTTCCCAATGATTTTTGAAATACTGCAAAATTAAAAGATGTGACCAATGAATAAAAAGCTTCTCCGTTCACTTTTAAACCAAAATTTTTAGCGAGTAAAAGAAATAAAGTCTCCTCCCAATTATTGGTTGTTTTGATTAAAATCGCTTTAATAAGTTCAGATTTTTGTTCTAAACGTTCAAAATAAAGACGTTCTTTCCAATGTAATAAGGTAAATGGATCTATCTTAGCAATATCTTTTTCACAATTTATCCAATTTTTATTTTTCTTAAATAAATTGTTAAAATTATTTAAAACATCTACAGAAATATACTTTTTCAATTCTAAAGTCGGAATTTCCTCATTATTTTTTCTAAAAACACTTACATCATCATTCCAAACAACATGTAAAATAACGGCATCGTAATTAGCATCAGTTTCATGTTTATGAGCATACCAATCGGAAGAATTTACATGAATTTCAACATTTCCAGCCCAAAGTTGATTTTCAATTTCAATTTTAACATTTAAAAAATCTGGCCCCGTATTTATGTTTGGTTCTCCAGATTTAAATATTTTAATGGTTTTTCCACAATTAGAAGTCATTTTTGAAGTGTTAAACAACTTCATATTCCATATAAAATGGAGTAAGTTTTCTTTCATAGCAATAATATTTGATTATAAATGTAAAAATTAACTATTAGTTAAAAAAATTGAATGTTCTTAAATTATTTCTTTCATATTTTTTAGATTATTTTTGTAAGATAAAATTAAAGGTATGAGTATAATAAATAGTTTAGAATGGCGATATGCAACAAAAAAATTCGATCCATCAAAAAAACTATCAAACGATAAAATTGATATACTTAAAAAAGCATTCAATTTAACGGCAACATCATTTGGTTTGCAACCTATAAAAATGATTGTTATTTCAAATAAAGAGCTTCAAGAAAAGTTTATTGAATTGTCTTACTTTCAACGTCAAGTTGCAGATGCATCTCATTTGTTGGTCCTTTGCATTGAAAACGATACTACACCGAAAGATGTAAATAATTATTTCGATTTAGAAGTAAAAACAAGAGGTGTTGAAGAAGATACGATTTCTAAATTTAGAAGTCAATTAGTTGATATGTACACTAATCTATCACTTGAAGAAAAACAACTTTCTGCAAAATATCAAACATATATTGCTTTAGGTAATTTAATGACGGTTTGTGCCGTTGAAGAAATAGATTCGTGTCCGTTGGAAGGATTTATTCCTGTAAAAGTTGATGAGCTACTAAATTTGAAAGAACGAAATTTACAATCTGTTTTGTTATTGCCTGTTGGATACAGAGCCGAAGATGACATTATGGGGTCGATGAAAAAAGTGAGAAAACCAGCATCTGAAATAATTATAGAAATTGAATAAATAAAAACTACAAAAATGAGTAACGAAATAAGATTATTAGAACCAACTTCTGTTTGGAATAATTTTGCCGATTTAAACAGTGTTCCTAGAGGTTCCAAAAAAGAAGAACGTGTTATACAATTTATGGTTGATTTTGGTAACAAATTAAACCTAAAAACCATTGTTGATCCTGTTGGAAACGTAATTATTAAAAAACCTGCCACTAAAGGATTAGAAAATAGAAGAACTGTTGTTATGCAATCGCATTTAGATATGGTTCATCAAAAAAACTCTGATACTGTTTTTGATTTCGACAAAGAAGGAATAAAAATGAAAATTGAAGGAGATTGGGTAAAAGCTGACGGTACAACTTTAGGTGCAGATAACGGTTTAGGTGTTGCAGCAATTATGGGTGTTTTATCTTCAAAAGACATAAAACACCCAGCAATTGAAGCATTATTTACGATTGATGAAGAAACTGGAATGACTGGTGCAATGGGTTTACAAGCTGGTTATTTAGACGGTGAAATTTTATTAAATCTGGATACTGAAGAAGACGATGAAATTGATATAGGTTGCGCTGGTGGTATTGACATTACTGCTAAAAATGTTTATAATGAGGTGCATACTCCTTCAAATAGTTTTGGCTATCATATTTCAATAACTGGTTTAAATGGTGGACATTCTGGAATGGATATTCATAAAGGCTTAGGAAATGCCAATAAAATTATGAATCGTTTGTTATATGAAACACAAGATAATTTAAGAGTTTCAGAAATTAATGGTGGTAGTTTAAGAAATGCGATTCCAAGAGAAAGTTTTGCTTCAATATCTGTTTATAATTCTAAAAAAACTGAATTCAATAAAAAATTTAAGAAAGTAGTTAAGGCCATTAAAACAGAATTTAAAACTGTCGATGCTGATTTAGAAATTGAGTTGAAAGAAATTGAAACTCCTAAAAAAGTAATGACAACTATAAGTCAGACTACATTACTAAAAACACTTTATGCCGCTCATAATGGTGTTTATAGAATGAGTAATGATATGGAAGATTTAGTTGAAACATCGAACAATCTTGCACGAGTTATCGTTAAAGATGAACTTATAAAAATTCTTTGCTTAACAAGATCATCGATAGAAACTTCAAAAATGGATTTAGCAAATGCGTTAACCGCAACTTTTGAACTTGCTGGTTATACGGTTACTCAAGGTGGTTCTTACCCAGGTTGGAAGCCAAATGTTGATTCACCAATTTTAAAAGTTTTAAGTAAAAAATACGAAGATTTATTTGAAAGTAAACCAGATATTGTTGCCTGCCACGCAGGCTTAGAATGTGGTATTTTGGGTACAAATTATCCCGATATGGATATGATTTCGTTTGGACCAACCATTCAAGGTGCACATTCACCTGATGAAAGAGCCAGTATAAAATCTACTAAAAAATTCTGGAAATTTTTGTTGGCTATTCTGGAAGATATTCCAATGAAAAAGTAAGATAAAAAAAAGAGATTGAAAATTTTCAATCTCTTTTTTTTATCTTAATGTTAACAATTATATCTTTCAAAAACCATAAATAATTGTATTTTTACAAACTTACAAACTCGGTATTCTTATATGGGAAAAATTATTGCAATTGCTAATCAAAAAGGTGGTGTAGGTAAAACGACTACAACAGTGAATTTAGCTGCTGCTTTGGGTATTTTAGAAAAGAAAGTTTTATTGATTGATGCAGACCCGCAAGCCAACGCCTCTTCAGGACTTGGTATTGATGTAGAAAGTGTAGAGTATGGTACTTATCAATTATTAGAACACGCTATATCTGCACGTGAAGCAATTGTAAAAACAAATTCCCCTAACCTTGATCTAATACCAGCTCATATTGATTTGGTTGCCATTGAAATTGAATTGGTCGATAAAGATCATCGTGAGTACATGCTTAAAAAAATTATTCAAGAAGTTAAGGATGAATACGACTATATTTTAATTGACTGTGCTCCTTCTCTTGGCTTAATTACACTAAATGCCTTAGTTGCTGCCGATTCGGTTATTATCCCTATTCAATGTGAGTATTTTGCATTAGAAGGTTTAGGAAAATTGTTAAATACTATAAAGAGTATTCAGAATATTCATAATCCAGATTTGGATATTGAAGGTTTGCTACTTACAATGTATGATTCTCGATTAAGACTCTCGAACCAAGTAGTTGAAGAAGTTAAAAAGCATTTTCAGGATATGGTTTTTAAAACCATCATTCAGCGAAATGTTAGGCTAAGTGAAGCACCAAGTTATGGTGAAAGTATCATTGCTTATGATGCAACAAGTAGAGGGGCTGTAAATTATATTAACTTAGCTAATGAAATATTAAAAAACCATCAATAAAATGGCGAAAGCAACAAAAAAACAAGCTTTAGGAAGAGGTTTATCTGCTTTGTTGAAAGAAACAAGTTCTGATATTAATTCAGCGCAAGATAAAAATGCGGATAAATTGGTTGGTAATATTGTAGCTATTGATATTGATACAGTTGAAGTTAACCCATTTCAACCAAGATCTTATTTTAATGAAGAAGCTTTAAAAGAATTAGCAAGTTCAATAAAAGAATTGGGGGTAATTCAACCTATTACAGTTCGGAAATTAGATGGAAATAAATTTCAATTAGTTTCAGGTGAACGAAGATTTAGAGCATCAAAACTTATTGGAAATAAAACCATTCCTGCATATATTAGAATTGCCAATGACCAAGAAATGTTGGAAATGGCTTTGGTTGAAAACATTCAACGAAAAGACCTAGATCCTATTGAAGTAGCGCTTTCATACCAACGTTTAATTGAAGAAATTGATTTAACGCAAGAGGAAATGAGTGCTAGAGTTGGGAAAAAAAGATCTACAATTTCGAATTATTTACGATTGCTAAAATTAGATCCGATTATTCAAACTGGAATGCGTGATGGTTTTTTATCAATGGGTCACGGAAGAGCATTAATTAATATTGATGACACTGAAAAACAATTAAGTATTTACGAAAAAATAATTCAACAAAAATTATCAGTTCGTCAAACTGAACAAATTGTAAAAGAATTAAAAGACGGAGTTTCAAAACCAGTACCAAAACCAGTAAAAGAAGTTGAAGTTCCAAAATTTGTAAGTAAAGGATTAAAGACTTTTAGTGAATATTTTGGTCATAAAATTGATGTTAAAATTTCTGGTGGTGACAAAGGAAAGATTGTAATTCCTTTTCATTCTGAAGAAGATTTTAATAGAATAAAAAAATTACTTCAAAAGTGATTGTAAAAAAAACATATTTATCTTGTGTATTATGTATGCTCCTGTTTAATTTTAGTTTTTCTCAGGAAGACCTCATTATTACAGCTCAAGATTCAACTGCATTAAAACCCAATGAATTTAATGTTCTTTCTCCAGCAAAGGCAGCCTTTTATTCTGCAATTTTACCTGGACTAGGACAAGCATATAATAAAAAATATTGGAAAATTCCGCTTGTATATGGTGCATTAGGAACTGGAATTTATTTTTACACTGTAAATAACAAAGATTACAATAGAGCAAGAGATGCTTATAAGTTACGTTTAGATGGCAAGCCAAATGAGTTTGATGGTTTAAATGGCAATATTTTATTAAGTGATGAAGCGTTAATAAGAGCCCAAAAATCATATAAGAAAGACAGAGATTTATCACTTTTAGTTACTGTTGGACTCTATGTTATACAAATTTTAGAGGCGAGTACAAATGCACATTTATTACAGCATAATGTAGATGATAATTTAACATTTTCCCCCAAATTAATAAAAAACGACATAAATAATAAAACAATTGTTGGTGCTTCATTTAATATAAATTTTTAAAATGAAAATAGCGTTATTGGGTTACGGAAGAATGGGACAAACTATTGAAAAAATAGCTTTGAAAAGAGGACATTCCGTAGTTTTAAAAGCTGATGAAAACACCGATAATTACGATATTTCTATTGCAGATATTGCTATCGATTTTAGCATTCCTTCTGTAGCTTTTCAGAATATTTCAAATTGTTTTGCTAATAACGTACCTGTAATTAGCGGAACTACTGGATGGTTAGAGAAATTTGAAGAAGCAACTAATTTATGCAACCAACATAACGGAGGTTTTATTTATGCCTCCAATTTTAGTCTAGGTGTAAACATCTTTTTTGAATTAAACGAGCAGTTAGCAAAAATGATGGCTAATTTAAGTCAGTATAAAATTAGCTTGGAAGAAATTCATCATACTAAAAAATTGGACGCTCCAAGTGGTACTGCAATTACTTTAGCCGAAGATATTATTAAACATACATCAAAGAAAAATTGGACTTTAGATGTAACAAATAACGAATTAGAAATACCTATTATAGCTAAAAGGATACCTGAAGTTCCAGGTACACATACGGTAGATTATTCTTCAGAAGTAGATACCATTGAAATCAAGCATACTGCTCATAACCGACAAGGTTTTGCTTTAGGCGCAGTAATTGCAGCTGAATGGTTGGTTAACAAAACTGGGGTTTTTACAATGAAAGATGTTTTAGGTCTTAAATAAAAAGTTTAATTATGACAATGTTAGGTTGGTTTATATTTTTTTTAGTAGTTCAAGTAATTCATTTTTTAGGAACTTGGAAACTATACGTAAAAGCTGGTAGAAAAGCTTGGGAAGCAATCGTTCCTATATACAATGCAATTGTATTAATGAAAATCATTAAAAGACCTACTTGGTGGGTTATATTGTTATTTATTCCTATTATAAACTTGTTAATGTTTCCAGTAGTTTGGGTAGAAACTGTACGAAGTTTTGGAAAATATAAATCTATCGATTCTATTATAGCTGTACTTTCTTTAGGGTTTTATAATTTTTATTTAAATTATGTTGAAGATGTTAAATATGTTGAAGACAGAAGTTTAAAATCTAGAACAGAATTAGGAGAATGGGTTAGTTCAATCGCATTTGCAATTATTGCTGCGACTATAGTGCATACGTATTTCATGCAGCCATATACCATTCCAACTTCTTCTTTGGAAAAATCTTTATTAATTGGTGATTTTCTATTTGTTAGTAAATTTCATTACGGTGCAAGAGCGCCAATGACAACCGTAGCTGCTCCAATGGTTCATGATTCGCTACCGTTTACAGGTTTAAAATCATATCTAAAAAAACCTCAACTACCTTATTTTAGATTACCTGGCTTTGAAAATATTAAAAATAATGAAATCGTAGTCTTTAATTGGCCAGTAGATACTGTAAATGCCTTTCAACAATTTAGTGATGGAAAACATTACCAAAAACCTATTGACAAAAAATCGAATTATGTAAAGCGTTGTGTAGGAATTGCAGGAGATTCTTTAGAAATTAAAGATGGCTATATTTATATAAATGGTGAAAAAACCGTTTTACCAGATAGAGCGAAGCCACAATACATGCACAAAGTTGTAACTGACGGACAATTAAGTAGCGCTACTTTAAAAAGGTATGAAGTTACAGAAGGAAGTAATATGGGTGATTTTTACTACCTAAATTTAACCGATGCTAATGCAAAAAAATTAAAAAACAATCCATTAGTTAAAAGCGTAGTTAAAGAAATTGAACCTAAAGGGAATTATGATGAAACTGTTTTTCCTCACAATGAACAATACGCTTGGTCAAAAGATAATTATGGACCTATTTATATTCCAGAAGAAGGTAAAACAGTTGAACTAAACAGTAAGTCATTACCTTTTTACAAGCGAATTATTGAAGAATATGAAAACAATAATTTAACTGTAAATGGAGATGAAATTTTTATCAATGGAAAATTAGCTTCAACCTATACATTTAAACAAAACTATTATTGGATGATGGGTGATAACCGTCACAACTCTGAAGATGCACGTTATTGGGGTTATGTTCCTTTTGATCACGTAGTAGGGAAGCCAGTTTTTATTTGGATGAGTTGGGATAGTAACGCCGAAGGAATTGGGAATAAAATACGCTGGGATCGCGTGTTTACAACGGTTCATGGTAGTGGAAAACCTGTTTCATATTTATACTATTTCTTAGGTTTATTAGCTGTTTGGTTTGTGTATAGCGGATACAGAAAACGTAAAAAAGAAGAAGGATAACATCAAAATGATTTTAGTTCATCCTACTTATTTTTCACCAATTACTCAATACATTCCAATTGTTAAAAGCGATAAAATAGTTTTTGAAGTTGAAGATAATTTTCAAAAACAAACCTATCGCAATCGCTGCTACATAGCCACTTCTAATGGGAAGCTTTTATTAAATGTACCAATAACACAAACAAAAGGCATAAAGCAGAAAACAAAGGATGTTAAAATAGATTATAAAGATGATTGGAATATTCTGCATTTAAAAACCTTAGAAACAGCCTATAGCTCCTCCCCTTTTTTTGAATTTTATATAGATGAATTAGTACTCATATTTCAGAAAAGATTTACCTATTTGTTAGATTTAAATTTGACGTGTCATGAATTTATAATGAATTCATTACAAATTCAAATTCCATTTTCTAAAACTACTGAATATCATAAAGAAGTTAATATTAAGGATGGCAGGTTTTTAGTAAATGCAAAAAACAGGCAAAACTTTGATTTAAACAGGTATATCCAAGTGTTTGAACAAACACAAGGATTTATTCCAAACCTTAGCATTTTAGATTTACTTTTTATGGAAGGGCCGAATGCATTAAATTATTTAGAAAGTCAAAAAACTCATTTTTAAATTTGGAAATTTTACGTTTCATTATTCATTACGGAATGCATTTTATCGCTCCTGGAGTTATTGCATTTATTTTCTTTAGAACAAACTGGCTTAAAATTTGGGGCATTTTTATTTTAACTATGCTTATTGATGTAGATCATTTAGTAGCCACTCCAATCTTTGATGAAAATAGATGTAGTATTAATTACCATCCGCTACACTCTATTTATGCAATTATTCTCTACATCGTATTTCTCATTCCGAAAAAAACTAGAATCCTCGGCATTGGTTTACTTTTTCATATTATTACAGACTATTTAGATTGTTTTTGGATTACTTAAATAAATGAATAATTACTTGCTTTAGAATATTTTAGTATTTAAATTTATAATGTTTTACTACACAAAAAAATTGTAACATTTAAATAACCATTAATGGTTTATAAATTATTGTGAAATAGTTTCCCCTTTTACTCTAATTATAAAATTTTAATTGTAAAATTTTATTATGAAACAAAGAGTTTTCATATTAGGTTTCGTATTTATATTTATTTTGGGGATTTTTTTAATCGCTCCAACCTATATTTCGTTTCGAGATAAAACTGAACTCCTAAGAACAATAAACATTTCAAAGATACATAATGGTGATTTAATTTTAAGATGCGGGCGTTCCACTGAAAGTTTTGCTGTCTATTTAACTGATTCTAACGCAGAATTTACACATATTGGTATTATTTCATTAGAAAATGGTACTCCCTATGTTATACACGCAGTACCTCACCATAAAAAATTCATTAAAAAAGATAAACTAACTCAGTTTTTAAGTTCAGAAAACACATCAAAATTTGCTCTTTACCGTTCCAAATTTTCAAAAGAAGTTTTATATGAAGTAGTTAAAGAAGCTAAACGTTTTTACACTAACAAATACACTTTTGATAATGAATACGATTTAAATACCAACTCAAAATTATATTGTTCCGAACTTATTTTAAAGGCATTTAGAAACAACAGTATTCAATTAAGTTTAAAACCTAAAGAATTGGATTTTCTTATTGGAAAATATCCAATTATTTTTCCTTCAGAATTTACAAAACATCCATTTAAAAAAGTAAATATCAATTAATAATTTAAATACAAACACTATGAAACATTTAAAAAATTTATCAGTATTAATAACAGTAATTGCAAGTATTGGTTTTATGGCTTGTTCAACTGGTAGCGCGACACCAAGTGGAACAGTCGAAAAATATTATGATCTTGTTAAAAATAAAGATTTTGAATCTGCTACAAAAATGTTGGTTACACATGATGGAGAAAAATTTTCTGAAGAGGAAGCTAAAAAAGTTGAAGGTTTATTAGGAACTATGGCTCAAGATCAGATTGAAAAAAAAGAAGGTATAAAAAATATCACTATTGAAGAAGAAAAAATAGATGAAGATGGCAATTGGGCTAGTGTATTTTATACAATTGAATATGGAAATGGAGATACAGATAAAGAAGATGGGCGACTTTTTAAAATAGATGGTAAATGGTTTCTTAAAATAAGTTAGTTCATTATTTAATTTATCAATTTATACATAAACTCCAATGGCTTTTAAATGAGTTATTGGAGTTTTTAAATTTTATTCTTAAAATTAAGTTTTACGCTATATTCTTAATTCTATACTTTCATTAAATAAGAATAACCAAATTACTTTCCTCTACAAATAAATCAATAAAAGACATTTTTGTCTTTATTAATAATGTTTTTATATATTTGTAACCTAAATAATGATACAATGTTAGAATTAAAAGATAAAACAATTGCCGAAATAGTTAGCGAAGATATAAGTAAAGCTTCTGTATTTAAAAAGTATAATTTAGACTTTTGCTGTGGTGGTGGTAAAACCGTTGAAGATGCTTGTCTTAAGGCTAACCTAAATCTTAATGAAGTAATTCAAGATTTACTAAACACTACATCAAACATAAATGCTCCAAACTTAAATTTTAAAGAATGGTCTGCTGATTTTTTGGTTGATTATATTGTAAACGTACACCATACTTATGTAAAAGACAATTTAGAAGTTATTAATGAATTTGCAACAAAAGTAGCTAAAGTACATGGGCAACATGCGCCTGAAACAATTGAAATTGATGATTTATTTATGAAACTGTCTAATGAACTAATTTCTCATTTAGAAAAAGAAGAAACAATTTTGTTTCCTGCTATAAAAGCCAAACTAACAAATCCATCTTTAGCATACGATAATGATGTAATTAAAATATTAGAAGACGAGCATGATGCTGCTGGTACCATTGTAAAAAGAATACAAGAAATAAGCAATAATTTTACTCCTCCTGAATGGGCTTGCAATACTTATAAAGCACTTTATTTTAAATTAGATGAATTTATAAATGATTTGTACCAACACATTCATTTAGAGAATAACATTCTTTTTAAAAAAATTAAATAGATTGAATACCCTTAAAACAAAAAACCCCTTAGTGCTCACTAAGGGATTTTTTAATATTATCTAATCAATTTCTTGTACTTAATTCTTTTTGGCATTAAATCGCCACCAATTCGTTTTTTCTTATTCTCTTCATAATCGGAGAATGACCCTTCGAAGAAATAAACTTGAGAATCTCCTTCAAAAGCTAAAATATGTGTACAAACTCTGTCTAAAAACCATCTATCGTGACTAATTACAACGGCGCACCCAGCAAAGTTTTCTAAACCTTCTTCTAATGCTCTTAACGTATTAACATCTAAATCGTTCGTAGGCTCATCTAGTAATAATACGTTTCCTTCTTCACGTAAAGTCATAGCCAAATGTAAACGATTACGCTCTCCACCAGACAACATATTTACTTTTTTGTTCTGCTCACTTCCTGAGAAATTAAAACGACTTAAATAGGCTCTAGAATTAACCTGCTTCCCTCCCATTAAAATCAATTCTTGTTCATCGGAAAAGTTTTGCCAAATTGTTTTTTCAGGATCAATATTTGAATGACTTTGATCTACGTATGCAATTTTAGCAGTTTCACCTACTTCAAAGTCTCCTTTATCAGGTGTTTCTTCGCCCATAATCATTCTGAAAATTGTGGTTTTACCTGCACCGTTTGGGCCAATAATCCCTACAATACCTGCCTGTGGCAAGTTAAAATTCAAATCTTCATATAATAATTTATCTCCATAAGCTTTTGAAACACCTTTAGCTTCAATTACGTTTGTTCCTAAACGAGGCCCATTTGGTATGTAAATTTCTAATTTTTCGTCAAGTTGCTTTTGATCTTGACTCATTAATTTATCGTAATTAGACAAACGAGCTTTCGATTTCGCATGACGTCCTTTTGGTGCCATTTTTACCCATTCCAACTCTCGTTCTAATGTCTTTTGTCGTTTCGAAGCTGTTTTTGATTCTTGTGCTAATCTTTGAGATTTTTGATCTAACCATGAAGAGTAATTACCCTTCCAAGGAATTCCCTCACCTCTATCTAATTCCAATATCCATCCTGCAACATTGTCTAAGAAATACCTATCGTGCGTTACGGCAATTACGGTTCCTTTGTATTGCTGCAAATGGTGTTCTAACCAGTGTACCGATTCAGCATCTAAATGGTTAGTTGGTTCATCTAACAACAAAACATCTGGTTCTTGTAATAACAATCTACATAAAGCAACTCTACGTCTTTCACCTCCCGATAAATTTTTAATCGGCGTATCGCCTTCCGGAGTTCTTAAAGCGTCCATTGCTATTTCTAACTTCGTGTCAATTTCCCAAGCATTTGAAGCATCAATTTTATCTTGAAGAACAGCTTGCTGTGCCATTAATTTCTCCATTTTATCCGCATCTGAATACACTTCTTCCAAACCAAACATATCGTTTATTTTGTTATATTCATCTAAAATGGCCATTGTTTCTGAAACCCCTTCTTTTACAATATCAATAACCGTTTTATCATCATCTAGTTTTGGTTCTTGTGATAAGTATCCAACGGAATATCCAGGAGCAAAAACAACATCTCCTTGATAGTTCTTTTCTAATCCTGCAATAATTTTTAATAATGTTGATTTTCCTGATCCGTTTAAACCTAGAATTCCAATTTTAGCTCCATAAAAAAAGCTTAAATATATATTTTTTAAGACTTGTTTATTAGCGCTTTGGTATGTTTTACTAACTCCAGACATGGAGAAAATTACCTTTTTATCGTCTGACATTTTTTGATTAAATTTTAAATTATTTTAATTGAAAAGTTTAAACCCTTCCTTTTAAGGCGTTAAATACCCATGCAATTGCAAAAAAGCCTATTCCAACGGAAGCAAATCCCCAACCAGCAACATCATCGTATCTAAATGCTCCGAGAGCGATAAGTGCAACGCCAACAATTATCATAATTGCAGTTGCCCAAGCTAAAACTGTGTTTTTATTCATCATAATTCTTATAATATTGTTATTTTTTTTAAAAAGTATTGATAGGGCGCAAATATCGTAAAATTAAAAGTTAAAAACTAAAAACACCTTCATAAAGAAGGTGTTTTTAAAGTTTATTCAATTTTCCCTTTATATTTTATGAAAAGTTAATGAAATGGTTGATATCACTATAAATGATTTCTTAAAATATCATTTATAGTGATATCAAAAAGCCTTAGAAACTCGAAGGCTTTTAAACTTAATAAATCAAGATATTTATTTTACTAAAGATCCTTCCTTAATAGATTCTACTACTTCTGGATTCAATAATGTTGAAATATCTCCTAAATTAGATGTATCTTTTTCAGCTATTTTCCTTAAAATTCTACGCATAATTTTCCCAGAACGAGTTTTTGGCAATCCTGATACAAACTGAATCTTATCAAGTTTAGCAATCGGTCCAATGTGCTCTGTAATTATCTGATTAATTTCTTTTCTAACATTATCATGTAAACGACCTTCTCCAGATTCTTTTAAAATCACATATCCATACAAGGCATTTCCTTTTATATCATGAGGAAACCCAACAATAGCAGACTCTGCTACTGCCTGATGTTCATTTATCGCGTCTTCTATTGGTGCTGTACCTAAATTGTGTCCGGATACAATAATCACATCATCAACGCGACCTGTGATCCTGTAATAACCAACTTCATCTCTCAACGCCCCATCACCAGTAAAATATTTGTCCTTAAACGCAGAGAAATAAGTTTCCCTATAACGCTCGTGATTTCCCCAAATAGTTCTTGCCATTGATGGCCATGGAAATTTTATACACAATCTACCATCTACTTGATTTCCAGTAATTTCATCACCCTTCTCGTCCATTAATGCAAGTTGAACACCTGGTAAAGGTAATGTTGCATATGTAGGCTTTGTTGGTGTTACATAAGGAATTGGAGATATCATCATTCCACCTGTTTCCGTTTGCCACCAAGTATCTATAATCGGGCTTTTCTTTTTACCAACATTATCGTTATACCAGTGCCAAGCCTCTTCATTAATTGGCTCACCAACAGAACCTAAAACTTTTAACGATGACAGATTATACTTTTCTACAAACTCTAAATTCTCTTTTGCTAATGCTCTAATTGCAGTTGGCGCTGTATAAAAATGATTTACTTTATGCTTTTCTACTACATCCCAAAAACGTCCAAAATCAGGGTAATTTGGAACTCCTTCAAACATAACTGTTGTTGCACCATTTGCCAGTGGACCATAAACTATATAACTATGTCCAGTAATCCAACCTATATCAGCTGTACACCAATACACATCATTTTCTCTATACTGAAAAACATTTTTAAATGTATAAGCTGTATAAACCATATAACCAGCAGTTGTATGTAACATTCCTTTTGGGCTTCCTGTTGAACCAGATGTATATAAAATAAATAGAGGATCTTCTGCATCCATTATTTCCGGTTCACATTCTGACGATGCAGCATCTAACAATGGTTGCAACCATTTATCACGACCTTCTTCCATATGAATATCAGTATTAATTCGCTTTGCAACTAATACAGTTTCAACACAAGGACAATCCGCTACTCCTTCATCAACTATACTCTTTAAATCGATAGTTTTGTTTCCTCTATAAGAGCCATCCGAAGTGATTACCATTTTGCACTCAGAATCATTAATTCTTGTTGATAATGCTGTTGATGAAAAGCCCGCAAAAACCACTGAATGAATTGCACCAATTCTAGCACAAGCCAATAAAGAAACTGCTAATTCTGGAATCATTGGTAAATAAATACAAACACGGTCACCTTTTTTAACTCCTTGACTTCTTAATACATTTGCAAATTTATTAACTCGTTCATATAATTGCTGGTATGTAATATGTTGAGCTTCTTCAGTAGGGTCATTAGGTTCAAATAAAATAGCCGTTTTATCAGCTCTAATTCTCAAATGTCTATCAATACAGTTTTCTGTTATGTTTAATTTTGCTCCTTCAAACCATTTAACTTCGGGTTTTTTAAAATCCCAACTTAAAACATTATCCCATCTTTTCCTCCACATAAAATGCTCTTCTGCTACTTCTTCCCAAAAATTTTCTGGGTTTCTAACTGATTTTCGATATACTTGATAATACTCTTCTAAATGTTTAATGTGGTAATTACTCATAATTCTTAATTTTTATTGTTTTAAACGCTCTAAATTAATTAAAGACTGTATTTAGTTTTCTGTTAATAGTTTTTTTACTTCATTTACCAGCTTTCTATTTGAAAATGGTTTTGACACATATTTGTCCGCTCCTAACTGTAAACCAAGTTCAATATCGCTAGTTTTATTCTTAGCTGATAAAAATATTACTTTAATATCCTCTAACTCAGATTTCCTTTTAAAATGTTTTAATACTTGATACCCACCTACATTTGGCATCATAATATCTAACAAAACAATGTCTGGAAAGTTTTCTTCAGCTATTTCAATAGCTTCAGCTCCATCTCTTGCTATAAAAACTTCAAAATTTTCTTTTTTGAAGATATACTCAAGTGACATAACTATGTTAGGCTCATCGTCTACAATTAATATCTTTTTCATAATTATATTGTTTTAATTGGTAAAGTAAATGTTATTCTTGCTCCATTTGGTTTTATATTTTCAGCCCAAATTTTTCCATTATGACTTTCAATGATTTGCTTACTAATAGCTAATCCTAAGCCACTACCTTCTGGCTTTATTCTAGTTTGGTTTTTTGCTTGATAAAACTTGTTTTTTACTTCTGTCTCAATTTCTTCATCATCTAATAGAATTTCTGAAAGTGCCCTAATTGAAGTAATTGGTGTTTTTAATTCGTGTGCAACAGTATCTAAAAACTCATCTTTCTGCTTGTCACGTTCTTTTAATTCTTTGTTTGATTCTTTGGCTTTTTGCGTTTCATCTAAAATATTCAACACTTCTGGCAAACTTATTTCATCTTCTTTTACAACTGAAGAAACCAAAATTCGTGCAGAAGCACTTCCGATACTTCCTGTCAATAATTTTTCTGAAAAATTAACTAAACGAGCACCCGCTAATTGGTTTTTTTTATTGATATTGTATTTCATATTGAACAAATTCAAGGCTCTTTCTGTACGACTTTCACCTAAAAACCTTGTTAAGACCTTTCGAATATCTTTAACATACGCTTCACCTTTCCAAACATATGCATCCTCGTGTAAAGAGGCATATTTACTATTATCCACAAACATTTTAGCAAAATTTCGTTCTCTTGAACTTCCAACAATATTAACAGAAAAAAGTGTGTATGTTCCTATATTAAAAAACAAACTCCAGAAAAACGCATGTGGAACGGGTTCAAAAACTTGCATTCCAAATAGCTCATAAGGTTTTAAAAAATTCAGTTCAAATAATCCTTCCGAAACAAAAGATGATGCAATTTCTTGAGAATCAATGGCAAAAGGAATTACTAATGTATAAACTGTTACTAAAAACCCAACTAATATTCCAAATCTTGCTCCTGTTGCCTCCCCTCTTCTCCAAAATAATCTTCCAAAAAAAGAAGGTGCCAATTGTGCAATTATTACAAAAGAAATAAGCCCAATGGAAACCAAAGAACGATCTAATGTGAAAAATTTATAGAAAAAATAAGCAACAATTATTAATGAGAAAATTGAAATTCTTCGAATGTTTTTTATAGACTCAGTATTTTTTTCAGACTCCCCTTTACTAAACTTTCTTAAAAATCCATAAGGGATGATTAAGTTGTTACTTAGCATTGTTGACAAAGCTAATGTTGAAATTACCACCATTGAAATAGCTGCTGAAAAACCGCCGAGAAAAACTAACATCACTAAAAAATCATTGCCTTGTTGCAAAGGCAACATAACTGTAAACAAATCGGCCTCAACTTGTTGATTTTGAAACATAATATTTCCTCCCCAAGCAATGAAAATTACAAATACATTAAATAACAATAAATATAATGGAAACAACCAAGTTGCTTTTTTAAAATATTTTTCGCGTTCATTTTCTACCACTGAAACCTGAAATTGTCTTGGCAATAACATTACTGCTATCATTGAAACAATACTCAACATAAACCAATTAAATCCTCCTTCTAATCCATTTAAACTCTGTTGAGATTTAAAATTTGGCAATACGGAAACTTGCTCGTAAATATCACTTGGTTCATTGAACAAATAAAAAGTTACATAAACTCCTATAACTAGAAAAAACAATAATTTTATAATAGATTCTAATGCTACTGCGGTAATAATTCCTTTATGCCTTTCAGAAGCATCGGTATGTTGTGTACCAAAAAATGCTGCAAAAACAGCCAATAAGATTGCGATGTAAAAAGTGGTATCATTTACTATTGAATTTACAACAATATTATGATTTGTAATAACATTAAACGTTTCAGAAATCGCTTTTAATTGTAATGAAATGTATGGAACAATCGCCAATACACAAACGATTGCAACAAGTGCACTTAAAAAACGATCGTTTCCGTATCGTAATGAAATAAAATCGGCTAAAGAAGATATTTTATTCCCTTTTGAAATACGAATTATTTTTTTCATTAAAATCATCCAAAAAGATATTTGGTTAATTAATAATTTACGATTGCTAAAAATTAATTTTATCCCTTACAATATGAAAAGAAAAGTAATTTGAATAAAATTTAATATATATACTTGTAAATACGTATAGTTATTCTTTAAATCGCTCCCAACGAATCAACATGTATTTATCTCCCAAATCTGTTACAATTACGCCAGCTCCATCCAGGTTTTCAGTTTTGGAAAAGTAATTTGATAGCTCATTTGCGTTCAATATTTTATAAGTTGAGTGATATTCAAAACTATAAGGTCGCTTGATATTGTACTTTTTCACCCAATTTATAACACTTACATGCGAAATACCTAGAATACGCTCAATTTCTCTATAACTCAACCCTTCTAAATACAATTGCAAGGCTTTGTTTACATAATACGAATCTATTTGTTTCCCAATCTTGTTTACAGTAAAGTAATAGCTACACTTTTTACATTTATAACGCTGACGTTCTTTTACTATTCCACTTTTAACATACTGATCTGAACCACAGTTTGGACAAAACTCTATATTCATATATACTATTTTTGCATAAATATACTATTTTAGCATTTTAATTGCAACTATGAAATTTTTTCAGACATAAATCAGGTAATATCATGTACCAAAATTAATAGAAACCTGATAAACACTCATAGCATAAAAATTGACGTTTTTACTTTTTTTTAGATTTCTAATAAGTTTAGAAACTTAGGAATTCCCTAAAATTCATGACTAAAACTCATAATTTAATTATTTATGTCATTTGTTTTATTTCATTATAATAATTATAACGTTTTCGTACTTTCACTAAACATAAATATATCTTTTACTTAATTTTGTAACTATATCAATAATTACCAATTTTATATGTTAAAACAAGGATTATACTTACCAGAATTTGAACATGAAAACTGCGGTGCAGGCTTCATTTGCAATTTAAAAGGTCAAAAAACAAATCAAATAATTCATGATGCTTTAGAGATTTTAGTAAAACTCGAACATCGTGGGGGTGTAAGTTCCGATGGAAAAACAGGTGATGGTGCTGGGTTATTAATTGATATTCCACATATATATTTTAAAAGAGTTTGTGAGTTTGAATTGCCAGCTCAAAGGGATTATGCAGTTGGTATGGTATTTTTTCCGAAAAACAAAAATCAGTATCGATATTGCAAACAAGAATTTGAAAAAGAAATTTTAAATCAAGGTTTAAAAATATTAGGTTGGAGAACTGTGCCTGTAAATCCGGCCGTTCTTGGTGAAATCGCCTTAAATTCTGAACCTATAATTGAGCAAGTTTTTATTTCAAAAGGTAGAATTAAAAAGGAACTAAATTTTAAAGCAAAACTATACGCTGCTCGAAAAATAACTGAACACACTATTGCTGCATCAAAGATGTCTGAAGCATCTTATTTCTATGTTTCAAGTTTATCTAATACAACATTAATATATAAAGGTATAATTATGCCTGAAGATATTGGACCGTATTTTATCGATTTACAACAACCAGATTTAGTTACGAGATTAGCATTGGTACATCAACGATTTTCAACCAATACAATGCCCTCTTGGGAATTAGCCCAACCTTTCAAATTTATGTGTCAGAATGGCGAAATTAACACCCTAAGAGGAAATGTAAGCAGAATGCGTGTTCGTGAAGAAATCATGAAAAGTGATGTATTTGGTAGCGACATTGATAAATTATTTCCAATAATTTTACCAGGAAAATCTGATTCAGCTTCTATGGATATGGTTGTTGAACTGTTAACATTATCAGGAAGATCTTTACCAGAAGTAATGATGATGCTTATTCCAGAAGCTTGGGAAAAACACCAAACAATGTCTAAAGAGCGAAAAGCTTTTTACGAATATAATGCATGTTTAATGGAACCTTGGGACGGTCCAGCATCTGTTCCTTTTACCGATGGTGATTATATTGGTGCTTTATTAGATAGAAACGGATTAAGACCATCAAGATATACCGTTACAAAAAGTGGAAAATTAATTATGTCTTCAGAAATTGGAGTTGTTGATATTGAGCCTGAAGATATTGAAAAACACGGTAGATTAGAACCAGGAAAAATGTTTCTGGTAGATATGAATGAAGGTAGAATTATTAATGATGAAGAAATAAAGTCAAAAATTGCTGCTGAAAGACCTTATAAAGAATGGTTAGACGAAACAAGAATTGACTTAAAAGATGTTGCGAACACCAATGAAGATTGCCCAATTGAAACCTTAGATATTAAAACACGTTCTCGCCTATACAATTATACCATTGAAGACATTCAAGAAGTAATAACGCCAATGGCACAAAATGGTAAAGAAGCTTTAGGTTCTATGGGAATTGACACTCCTTTAGCCGTTTTGTCAGACAGACCTCAACTAATTTCAAACTATTTTAAACAATTATTTGCTCAAGTTACCAACCCGCCATTAGATGGAATTAGAGAAGAAATTGTTACAGATATTAGTCTTGCTTTAGGAAAAGACAGGAATATTTTTAGCATTACCAAACGACAATGTAAAAAACTGAGAATTCAAAACCCTGTTATTTCTAATAACGATTTAGAAAAAATAAGAAACATTAAAATTGGAAGAGATTTTAAATCTATTACCATAGCAATGCTATACAATAAAGAAAAAGGAGTTAATGGTTTAGAAGATGCTTTAGATGATATTATAAAACAAGTTTCTAAAGCTGTAGATACAAGAAATAATATTATAATTTTATCCGATAGAGGCGCAAATGAAGAAATGGCGCCAATTCCAGCTTTACTAGCGTGTTCTTTCGTGCATCATGAATTAAACAGATTACGTAAACGTTCTTATTTTGATATTGTAATTGAATCTGCTGAACCTCGTGAACCACATCAATTTGCAACATTATTTGGTTATGGTGCAAGTGCCATAAACCCTTATATGGTAAATGAAATTATTCGTTTACAAGTACAAGAAGGATTTATAACTGGTATTGACGAACAAAAAGCAGTTGACAATTTTAACAAAGCTATAGGAACAGGCTTGTTAAAAATTATGAATAAAATTGGAATCTCAACGTTGCATTCTTACAGAGGTTCACAAATTTTTGAAATTGTTGGCTTCAATTCTAAATTTGTTGAAAAATATTTTCCTTTTACAGCTTCAAGAATTGAAGGTGTAGGATTGTATGAAATTGAAAAAGAAATTTCTGCACGCTACAATTATGCCTATCCTAAAACACTTATAAAAAACAGATTAGGTTTAAATATTGGAGGACACTATCGCTGGAGACGCGGTGGAGAAAGACATATGTTTAATCCTACTACGGTTGCTAAATTACAACAAGCTGTTCGCTTAAGCGACCAAGACAGCTACAATGTGTATGCTAAAACTGTAAATGAACAAGCCGAACATTTAATGACTATTAGAGGATTGTTTGAGTTTAACAACTACGATCCTATACCCATTGAAGAAGTTGAACCTTGGACCGAGATTGTAAAACGTTTTAAAACTGGAGCAATGTCTTACGGATCTATTTCCCGAGAAGCACATGAAAATCTTGCAATAGCAATGAACCGTATTGGAGGAAAATCGAATTCTGGAGAAGGAGGTGAAGATAGAAGACGTTTTCAAAAAGATATGAATGGAGACAGCAGAAATTCTGCAATTAAACAAGTAGCATCTGGTCGTTCTGGAGTAACGTCACATTATCTAACAAATGCAGAAGAAATTCAAATTAAAATGGCACAAGGTGCAAAACCTGGTGAAGGTGGACAATTACCAGGTGAAAAAGTATTGCCTTGGATTGCCGAAGCAAGAAACTCTACTCCTTTTGTTGGGTTAATTTCTCCTCCTCCGCATCACGATATTTATTCTATCGAAGATTTAGCACAATTAATTTACGATTTAAAAAATGCTAACCGAGAAGCTCGTATTAATGTAAAATTAGTTTCTGAAGTTGGTGTAGGTACCATTGCTGCTGGTGTTGCAAAAGCAAAAGCCGATGTTGTACTCATTGCTGGTTATGATGGTGGAACTGGAGCCTCTCCACTAACCTCATTAAAACACGCAGGATTACCTTGGGAACTTGGTTTAGCTGAAGCACAACAAACGTTAGTAATGAACGATTTACGTTCGAGAATTGTGGTTGAATGCGACGGACAGTTAAAAACAGGTCGTGATGTTGCAATTGCAGCGTTATTAGGTGCCGAAGAGTTTGGTTTTGCAACTGCTCCACTAGTAGCATCGGGATGTATTATGATGCGTAAATGTCATTTAAATACATGTCCAGTTGGAATTGCAACTCAAGATAAAGAGTTACGAAAAAACTTTAAAGGTACTCCTGAACATGTTATTAATTTCTTCTATTATGTTGCTGAAGAATTAAGAGCAATTATGGCTCAATTAGGTTTCAGAACAATGGATGAAATGATTGGTCAAACTGAAAAAATAGATTCAAATAAAGCTATTAAACACTACAAGGCTAAAGGTTTAGACTTATCTTCAATTTTACATAGACCTAAAGGCTACAGTAAAATGCCTATAAGAAATTCAGAAAAACAAGATCACGAATTAGACAATGTTTTAGATTTTCAATTATTAAAAGATGCTCACAGAGCTATTTACAGAAAAGAAAAAACAATTCTAAATTATCCTATTTGCAATATGGATCGTTCAACTGGAGCAATTTTAAGTAACGAAATTTCAAAAATTTATGGTCATTTAGGTCTACCAGAAGATACTTTAAACATAAACTTTACAGGTTCTGCCGGACAAAGTTTTGGTGCTTTCGGAGCACCAGGTTTAACATTCACCATTGATGGAAATACAAATGATTATTTAGGGAAAGGCTTATCTGGAACAAAATTAATTGTTAAAAAGCCTGAAATGGCTGATTTCATTGCTGAAGACAATATTATAGTTGGAAACGTTTGTTTATTTGGTGCTGTTAAAGGTGAAGCATATATAAACGGTATTGCAGGTGAACGTTTTGCAGTTAGAAACTCTGGAGCGACAGCAGTAGTTGAAGGTGTTGGAGATCATTGTTGTGAATATATGACTGGCGGTAAAGTTGTTGTTTTAGGTAGTACAGGTAGAAATTTTGCAGCAGGTATGAGTGGTGGTATTGCCTACGTTTATGATCCTAATAATAAATTTACCAAAGGATTATGCAATACTGAAACCATAGAATTTGAACAAATAGAAAATGACGATGCTGCTGAATTAAAAAAATTAATTGAAAAACACATACTAAACACAAATAGTAATCGTGGAAAAGAATTATTAAAAAATTGGGCTAATAGTTTAAACAATTTTGTAAAAGTAATGCCTATTGAATACAAACGTGCATTGAAGCGTTTAGAGACTGAAGAACCAATGGTTGAAGAATTAACAGCATAAGAATTATGGGAAAAGTAACAGGATTTAAAGAATTCGAAAGAAAAGACGAAACATATAAGCCAGTTAAAGAGCGTGTTGTTCATTACAATGAGTTTACAAAACCATTAAGTAAGGCTGAACTAACTAAACAAGGATCGAGATGTATGGATTGTGGAATCCCATTTTGCCATAGTGGTTGTCCGCTTGGTAATTTAATTCCAGATTTTAACCACATGATTCATCAAGGTGAATGGAAAAAAGCATCTTGGATTTTACATTCAACAAATAATTTCCCTGAATTTACCGGAAGATTATGCCCTGCTCCTTGCGAACAAGCTTGTGTACTTGGTATCATAGATGATCCTGTTTCAATTGAAAACATTGAAAAAAGCATCGTTGAAAGAGCCTTTAAAGAAGGGTGGATAATTCCTTTACCACCAAATAAAAGAACAGGTAAAAAAGTTGCTGTAGTTGGTTCTGGCCCTGCTGGTTTAGCTACTGCTCAACAATTAAATAGAGCTGGACATAAAGTAACTGTTTTTGAAAGAGATGATGAAATTGGTGGGTTATTGCGTTATGGAATTCCTAATTTTAAATTAGAAAAAGGCATAATAGACCGTAGAGTTAACATTCTTAAAAAAGAAGGAATTCACTTTAAAACCAATGTAAATGTTGGTGTAAACTATGCTGTTGAAAAACTAAAAAAGTTCGATGCCATTGTTTTATGTGGTGGAGCTACACAAAAAAGAAAATTACCAATTCCTGGAAGTGATAGCGATGGTGTTGTACAAGCTATGGATTTTTTAACACAACAAACTAAAGTAGTTTTTGGACAAGAAGTAAAAGATCAAGTATTGGCAACTGATAAAGATGTAATTGTAATTGGCGGTGGAGATACTGGATCAGATTGTGTGGGAACATCGAATCGACATGAAGCCAAGTCGGTTACTAATTTCGAAATTATGCCAAAACCTCCTTTACATCGAAGCCCAAAAACTCCTTGGCCATTTTGGCCTTTACAGTTAAAAACTTCAACTTCCCATAAAGAAGGTTGTGACAGAAATTGGTTAATTAACACAAAAGAGTTTATCACAAACGAAAATGGTGAATTAACAGCTTTAAAAACTGTAAATGTTGAATGGAAATTGATTCCTGGCCAACGGCCAGAACTAATTGAAATAGAAGGTACCGAAAAAATTTGGCCTTGCGATTTAGCCTTGCTAGCTCTTGGTTTTACTGGTCCGGAAACTACCTTAGCCGATAAACTTGAAATTGAAACAGATGCAAGAAGTAATTATAAAGCGTCAACAACAGAATATCAGACTAATATTCCAAATATATTTACCGCTGGTGATATGCGAAGAGGACAAAGTTTAATTGTATGGGC
>Ga0209121_10001299_pt1 | contig 26153 bp, 30 predicted proteins | sample Cruoilmetagenom3_FD_187292 | JGI IMG/M metagenome (GOLD analysis project Ga0209121, IMG submission 187292) | Oil polluted marine microbial communities from Coal Oil Point, Santa Barbara, California, USA - Sample 3 (SPAdes) (version 2) | ecosystem: Environmental > Aquatic > Marine > Oil seeps ...
CGTGGCGCGGGTAAGTCTCACATTCATCCAAATTTATATCCAATTCATTTTAACTTTTTCGAACATTGTAAGAACATATCGCGAAAATTTACGAACCTTTAACTCTTTAGGCCCCAAATAGACCCGGAAACCAAGAGATATCGGAGGTCATGATGGCCAGAGCCAGTAAACTAATCACTAGAAACGCGGACATCCCCGCCGTGAACTCGAACACCCTGCCCGATCTTGAAAACACCCGCGTTTCCAATGCCCTGAACAACAACCGGGTGGAGCTATTCTACCAACCAATCGTGCGTTCAGACGGCAATAATTTCGTAGCTTTTTACGAGGGGTTAGCCCGAATCAAAATGCCCGACGGCAGCATTATTCCCGCCGGTCAATTCATGCCATTTATCGAAAACACTGCCCTTGGAAGTCGCCTGGACCGCTGCGTCTTACACTTGGCTTTGAAGCAGTTAACCGACAATTCGGACATCCGCCTGTCAATCAACATGAGCGTACTTTCCATGAACGATTCCGGCTGGTTAGACATTCTGGAAACCGCTAGCTCAGACATTTGTGAACGCCTGATAATCGAGATAACCGAAGGCGCAGCCATGTCTGATGTCGAACTAACCATCGCCTTTATGCACAGGGTCCGCCGCAAACATTGCAGCATCGCACTAGACGATTTCGGAACCGGCGCAACCTCGTTTCGGTACTTCAAAGATTTCCTGTTCGACTTCGTCAAAATCGACGGCTTATTCATCCGCGACCTAAGCTATGACAAAGACAATCAGGTCTTGGTACAAGCCCTGACCGACATAAGTAAACACTTCGATATGGTGACAGTCGCTGAATTCATCGAAACCGATAGGGAGGCAGAAATGGCAGCAAAACTAGGGGTCGACTGCTTGCAAGGATACCTGATCGGCAAACCAGTGGCACAGCCAGTCGCCCCGTTTCGAAGAAGCGAAATGGACCGAAAAATCGCTGGATAGCACTACGACTTATCCACAAGCTTGCTAAGTTGATCCTGCATCTGGGCAAGCTGCGCCTTCAAATCGCCAAGCTCTACATCCGATGCTTCCTGGCTCGTGTTCTGCCTGGCGGATTCCGCTTTGTCAGCAGCATTACCCGTTGAAGGTACAAACATCCGCATCGCACTGTCGAACCATTCCATGTTTTGCCGGGCCAACGCCTCGAATCCGGCCATTGCGGGGTTGCCAGACGCCGCACCGTGCATCTGCTCACGAAGGCTATCCTGATTTTTCGCAAACGCTTCCATTGAGGCCTCAAGATACCCGGGCACAAACCCCTGAACCGAATCTCCATATAGACCGATCAACTGGCGCAAAAATTTGGTGGGCAACATGTTGTGCCCTTTACTTTCCTCTTCAAAAATAATCTGGGTCAAAACGGAGCGCGTAATGTCCTCGCCAGACTTCGCGTCGGTAACTACAAAGTCCCGCCCCTCACGCACCATTTCGGCCAAATGGTCCAGCGTCACATAACTTGATTTTTCGGTATTGTATAAACGACGATTGGCATATTTCTTGATGACAATGGTTTCTTCGGTTTTATCGGCCATTACGGAACCCTTCTGATGACGCCCTGCTGCCTTTTGCTAAAAACAATCTAGTACAGTATTTCGCAACTGCAACGAAAATATCGCATGCGCGAACACGGCGCGGCATGTTAGAGTACAGGAATTAGCAAACTTAAGGCATAAAATGGCGAAGAAAACCCCCGCTCCTATCGGCAAAACGCCCTCCTTGGGCGCACCCGAAGAACGGTATCTGGATTTATGGGAAGAGAATATCCGGCTTCTCGCAGCCAATGGGCCCGCTCAAAAACCTCAAAGTAAAAATGACTGAAAACCCGCAACATCGAATGGGGCATCCGTCTCCGCTAATTTTCCATTTAAGCGCTGCGGCAATCGGATACCAAAGTGCAATTGCCAACGCGACCAATCCCGATTCCGCAGCTTTCGATTGGCAACCAGAACTTACGAACCAAGCGGAAGCCATCGGCGATCTAAGCGTGCCACAACTTTATCAAGCCGCGCTTGAACGCATGTCGGCGATGTTGTCAGGGCTAGATAAATGGCAAACGCATCCATACCGGCGAACGGTCATAGACCCACCGGTGATATGGTCAAAAGGCTCCTCGCGTCTACTTGATTTCGGCAACTGCCCAGAGGCTACGAACCTCAGTGGACCTCCGGTGCTTGTCGTCCCGTCCTTGATCAACCGCGCCTATATTTTAGACTTAACCAAAACCTGTTCTTTACTTCGCTTTTTAGCTTCGCAAGGGGTACGCCCGTTACTTCTGGACTGGGGTGCCCCATCGGATACCGAGCGTGAATTTGACCTAAATGCCTATGCTACACAGCGATTATTGCCTGCTCTGAAAGTTTCACGTTCTCTAACGGACAAGCCAATCGGCGTGTTAGGGTATTGCATGGGAGGCACACTTGCAGCAGGCGTTTTATCCCGTCAAAACGCCGATGTAGGCGCTTTTGCAACGATCGGCTCACCGTGGAATTTTTCTGCCAGCAAGGGCGTAACCGCTTCGTTACGAGCCATCGCGGCAAAGTCGCGACCTGTGGAAACGATCGAAAATATCGGACAAACATTCGGGATGATTCCGACAGAGTTCTTCCAGCAACTGTTCGCGCTAATCAACCCCATGCAAGCTGCCGTCAAGTTTCGTAAACTGGACAATATGGATTTGAACAGCGCTGCCGCTCGTCATTTCGTAGCTATCGAGGATTGGTTGGCCGACGGCGTACCGCTTGTAACCCCATGCGCCAAAGATGTTTTGATTGACTGGAATTTGAACAATGTGACTGGGCAGGGATGTTGGAATTTGCACAGCACGATCGTCAACTTATCCGCAATCCAGCAGCCGACGCTTAACGTCTGCGGTCTGCGCGACAGCATAACCCAGCTTGAAGTTGGCGCGGCAATGGCCAAGGAAATTCCGAATTCCAAACTACTTACGCCTGATACGGGGCACGTCGGTATGATTGTCGGCTCCAATGCCCGTGAAGCTGTTTGGAAGCCCGTGTCAGAATTCTTTCTAGGTAATCTATAGCCGCACAGCGCCAACCGAATATTACAAATATAAAACATTTTAAGAAATTTTATTGCGCTGCACTGCACAATAAGCCACAATGCGAATCACAATCAGGGCATGACAAAAGGAATCCACCATGACCAATATCGTAATTGCTTCCGCCGCGCGAACCGCCGTTGGAAGTTTCCTGGGATCATTTGCAAACACTCCGGCGCATGACCTGGGTACAGCAGCCATAAAGGCAGTATTGGAACGTGCAAGTGTTGATGCAGCGGACGTATCCGAAACCATCCTCGGGCAGGTTTTGACTGCGGGCCAGGGCCAAAACCCTGCGCGTCAGGCGCATATCAACGCTGGACTGCCGATTGAAAGCGCCGCATGGAGCATTAATCAGGTTTGTGGTTCCGGCCTGCGGGCTGTTGCGCTCGGGGCGCAACACATCATGCTGGGGGATGCTGACGTTGTGGTGGCTGGCGGGCAGGAAAGCATGTCCCTTTCACCGCACGTTGCGAACCTTCGGTCTGGTCAGAAAATGGGTGATATGAAGTTCATCGACTCGATGATCAAAGACGGGCTTTGGGATGCTTTCAACGGGTATCACATGGGTACGACTGCGGAAAACGTCGCCGAGAAATGGGAGATTGATCGTGAAACGCAAGATGCTTTCGCCGTTGCTTCGCAAAACAAAGCCGAGGCAGCACAGAAAGCCGGTAGGTTTGTAGACGAGATTGTGCCGTTTACCATAAAGACCCGCAAGGGTGATATTGTGGTCGATAGCGACGAATACATTCGCCACGGTGCCACCATTGAGGCAATGCAAAAACTGCGGCCAGCATTTGCGAAGGATGGCTCGGTTACGGCTGCGAATGCCTCGGGTCTGAACGACGGGGCAGCGATGGCGTTGCTGATGACAGCAGAAAATGCAGCGAAACGCGGAATCAAACCGATGGCGCGGATTGCATCTTACGCAACCGTTGGCCTCGACCCATCCATCATGGGAGTCGGCCCGATTTATGCCAGCCGCAAGGCGTTGGAAAAGGCTGGTTGGGACGCTAAAGAGCTTGATTTAGTTGAAGCAAATGAAGCTTTCGCAGCGCAGGCTTGTGCCGTCAACAAAGAGATGGGCTGGGACCCGGAAATCGTTAACGTCAATGGCGGCGCGATTGCGATTGGCCACCCGATTGGCGCATCCGGCGCACGTATTTTGAATACGCTGTTGTTCGAAATGCAGCGGCGCGACGCGAAAAAGGGCCTTGCCACGCTGTGTATCGGCGGCGGCATGGGCGTAGCCATGTGCCTTGAGCGCGACTGAAAACTAACATGAAGGAGAACAAAATGGGACGTATTGCATTAGTTACAGGTGGAACTCGCGGCATTGGCGCAGCGATTGCGATCGCACTGAAGAACGCGGACTACACCGTCGCTGCAACTTACGCCGGCAATGACGAAGCTGCCGCCAAGTTCAGTGCTGATACCGGCATTCCGACATACAAATGGTCTGTCGCGGATTATGATGAATGCGTGGAGGGCATTGCCAGAATTGAGTCCGACCTTGGACCAATCGAAGTGCTGGTTAACAACGCGGGCATCACGCGCGACGGAATGTTCCACAAGATGACTCCGCAAGGCTGGAAAGACGTCATTGATACGAACCTGACGGGCGTTTTCAACATGACCCACCCAATCTGGACAGGTATGCGTGATCGCAAATTTGGACGCGTTATCAACATCAGTTCGATCAATGGTCAAAAGGGGCAGATGGGGCAGGTTAATTACTCGGCTGCCAAGGCTGGTGATCTAGGGTTTACCAAGGCACTGGCGCAGGAGGGTGCCTTCAAAGGCATCACAGTGAACGCAATTTGCCCCGGGTACATCGGCACGGAAATGGTTCGGGCGGTCCCGGAAAAGGTTCTTAACGAAACCGTCATTCCACAGATACCTGTCGGACGTCTGGGCGAACCAGAAGAGATAGCACGCTGCGTAGTGTTCCTTGCGTCCGACGATGCAGGGTTTATCACGGGCTCGACTTTGACGGCAAACGGCGGACAGTTTGTAGTTTAACCCTGTTGTAGAAGAATGAATATATGCGCGACGGAAAGCTTCGTCGCGCATATATTTTGGCATAGCGATTTCCAACACGCCTAAAACGTGATTTAGGGTAGGTTAAGCGAAAGACATTAACAGGACATTAGCATGAAAATCGGCATCCTCGAAACTGGTGAAATCAGCGATGAATTGTTGGACAAGCACGGCGATTACCCGTCTATGTTCAAGCGTCTGTTGCATGCTATTGACCCCGAGGTTGACTTTTTCGCGGTTAAAGTTCTGAACGGCAAACTTCCGGAAAGCCCCGACGATGCCGATGGCTGGATTATTACCGGATCAAAGTTCGGTGTGTACGAAGACTTACCGTGGATTGAGCCTTTGAAAAAGTTCATACTGACTTCGGTGAACCACAAAGTACCGCTCGCCGGAATTTGTTTTGGGCACCAGATACTGGCCGAAGCGCTTGGCGGTAAGGTCGAGAAATCCCATAAGGGTTGGGGGCTTGGCGTGCATGATTACACCGTTGAGGCAAAACCGACTTGGATGGACGGTTTTGACGACGAATTTTCTGGCCACGCGGTGCATCAGGATCAGGTGACTGAACTGCCAGAAACCGCGACGGTTATTGCCAGTTCCGAGTTTTGCCCCTATGCGGCACTAGTTTACGGTGATCCGGAAAACCCGGATGCATTAAGTGTTCAACCCCACCCCGAATTTTCAGCGGGTTTTATAGAAGACCTGATTAAAATCCGTGTGCCGGAAGTATTTTCCGAGGAAGACGCAAGTAGCGCGCGTGCGACTTTGGGGCTGCCGGTAAACAATGAGGATTGGGCACTGTGGATTCACAAATTCCTGGATATTGCAGCGGCGCACAATAAAAAATGATGCGGAATCGCGCCACGTTCATAGGCTTCGGAGCCGTACTTTTATGGGCTTTCCTCGCAACGCTTACCGTTGGTGCATCCGAAGTGCCTGCATTTCAACTTAGCGCGATGTGTTTCGCAATTGGTGGTGCAATTGGCCTTTTATGGATAGCATTCGGCGGTAACGGGTTCCACGTGTTGCGTGGCATTAGTTGGAAAATCTGGGCGTTAGGGATTGGCGGAATCTTCGGATACCACTTCTTCTATTTCACCGCCCTAAAACTGGCCCCACCAGCCGAAGCTGGGTTAATCGCCTATCTTTGGCCGTTATTGATCGTCCTATTTTCTGGACTTTTGCCAGGCGAATCCCTGAAACCATTGCATATTATCGGCGCGCTTGTCGCATTCGGCGGAGCAGCCCTTATTGTCGGTGGTGGGGCCACCGCATTTTCCGGTGAACACTGGATGGGGTATGGTGCCGCCATCATCTGCGCTTTCACATGGTCGGGCTATTCGGTTCTTTCCCGCCTTGCAGGCAAGACGCCAACCGAAAGCGTCGCAATCTTCTGCCTTGCCGCAGCAGGTTTGTCATTAGTGGCACATTTGGGGCTGGAGGAAACCGTTTGGCCAACTGGCCCGATCGGTTGGGGATCGGTGATTGGCCTTGGTCTTGGCCCCGTCGGGTTGGCGTTTTATATCTGGGATATCGGCGTCAAAAAGGGCAACATCCAAATACTGGGCGTCGCGTCTTATGCGGCCCCCATGCTATCAACCATTATTTTGATACTTGCCGGATATGCCACTGCCAGCTGGATTTTATTACTGGCAGCAGCTTTGATAACGTCAGGCGCAGCACTTGCTGCGTTCGCTAATCGTTAAACCTGTGCAGCAATCCGCTCGATCTCTTCTTTAAGACGTAGCTTTTCCTTTTTAAGGTCTGCGATGGTTAAATCGTCAGACCCGGGACTTCGTTGCTCAACTTCAATCTTGCCGGAAAGGGACTCGTGTTTCTTACGTAGCTCGGACAAATGGGAAGTCAGGCTCATATTTCTCTCCTTATTTGAGTTAGGGCAATGAATACATCTCACCATAAAAGATATGCGTTGTCATCAGGTCTTCAAGGAAAAATTTTTCACAAATTGCCAGGGGATGGCTAAAACCCCTGTGAACGGATTCACATGCGCGTTGGTCGAGAGCATCGCGATGACGCCTCCCATGGTGATTCCGGCCAAGCCAATAAGGGTTGCCTGGGTTGGCACCTCGTTAAACCAAAAATATCCAACGGGGATGGCGAACACGATATTGAAATAGAAGAATGGTGCCAAAACGGAGGAGTCTGCGCGGTTATACGCGGCCACCGTCAAGAAATGACAAATTGCCGAGACCGCCCCCAATGCAAAGATATATGCCAGGGCTTGCAATGAAATACTCGGAATGCCACCCCAGAATGCGAGCGGAGCGATCATTAACGACCCGAGTATGCACTGCACCACCAAGGTCGAAAATGCATCACCACACGCGCACGCCCGTCGTGTTGCGGCCAGATACGCACCTAATAGGAAGCCGCCGAGCAGAGCCATAAAAGTGCCCATCTCCAAGCTGCCTTCGGGCCGCAAAATCACGTATGCCCCTGCGAAGCTAAGCACGGCACCTGTGAAACGAAAGCCGTCCATTTTCTCTTTGTATAGCAATATAGAAATCAGAGAGGCTACGACGGGGGCAATCAGAAACCCACCGACAGCCTTGGCAAGCGGCACGATGGACAACGCAAAGATTAACGAGGTCATTGCGCCCATCATCAGCCCAGTTCGCAACACCTGCCCCAAGCGGTCATGATGTGGAATTTCGATTGGCTTACGAAAGACAACCGAAATGCCCAACGCAATGATTCCGGCCACAAAATAGCGCGAAAAGCAGATGAAAAATGCCGTTTGATCTGCGCCAAGTGCCTTCGAAAACCCATCCGTCAGCGGGGTTAAAGCCATCGCGGCCACCAGAATTCCAACACCTATTTTCATTCAATCTCGCCGTACAACCCACCTCGGGTGGATGTAAGTTAATATGGTAAGATCATATTACTATAGGTTGAGCGTTTCGCAATATTTTTCGCACTTCTGGCCGAAAAGAATCTTCGTCTATAGAATGCGCAACGCCTTGATGAAGTATTAACGGCGAAAGAAGTTCCAGCGCGCCGCCCGCGCCTTTACGAGCCCGCACAATCACGCGACCCGCCGTGCGCCCCTCACGAGACGAAAGTGGTAGAATACGGATATCACCAGCCTTGCCATCCAGCGCAGCCAAGATATCCGCCAACCGCTCGGTCCGGTGGATAATCGTGAAATATCCTTTGGGCTTCAGGCGACGCAAGCCAACGGCAATCCAGTCTGCCAACTGCGCCTCCCCGATTCGGTGCGCCGTGTCACGCCCGGCATCCAAGGGAGCCGAGCTGGCCGAGGCGTTATAAAATGGCGGGTTGGTAAACACATGATCGAACGAGGCCGTACGGATCGCCTCGGGCATATCCAGCAAATCGCCGTCATGAACCCAATACCCTAGCTGGTTGTCCACAGCATTGCGCCGCGCAAGGCCTGCGTAATCAACCTGAATTTCCAAGCCGTGGGCGTCCAGCCCCTCAACCCTTTTGCACAAACACGCCAGTGCAGTTCCAGCGCCACAACCAAGCTCCAGCACGCTTTGGCCAAGTTTAGCCCCAACCGCCGCTGCAAGGAAAACCGGGTCGGTTGCCGCGCGATACCCGTTCTTAGGCTGCCAAATCTTGATCGCACCGTCCAAGAAATCATCCCGCGTCAATTGGTCATTGGTAAAGCTCATCGATCCTCCGTGAGGGGAATTTCGTTATCTTTAAGGATCGCGCGGGCGCGAAAATTGTGGGCATCAGCCACCATCAGGCGGCGCGGGAACAATCCAATGCCCCCTTCAAGCACACTCATGTTTACGTCCAGCACAAAGGCCTCTATATCTTCGCCTCGAAGCAATGCGGTCGCGAATGCGATGATCGTCGGGTCTGTGGTTCGTAATATCTCTTTCATGGCCATAACTTAGGGCCTGAAGGCAAGCGCGTCGAGACCACAACAAAAGGAAGATGAATATGTCGGCAAATACTGGACCATTTGAACGAATGCAAAACGTGCTGGCCGACGATATGAACGCGGTGAACACCCTGATCCGCACACGTATGGCCAGTGAACATGCGCCGCGTATCCCCGAAGTGACGGCGCATCTGGTCGAGGCTGGCGGCAAACGCCTGCGCCCGATGCTGACTTTGGCAGCGGCGCGGATGTGCGGGTACGAGGGCGAGGATCACGTTAAACTGGCCGCCACCGTTGAATTCATCCATACCGCAACCCTTCTGCACGACGACGTGGTAGACGAAAGCGGTAAGCGGCGCGGTAAACCAACGGCGAATTTGTTGTGGGATAATAAATCATCCATTCTGGTTGGGGACTATCTGTTCGCGCGATCCTTCCAGTTGATGGTTGAAACCGGACGTTTGAAGGTTCTGGATATTCTGGCGAACGCATCCGCCGTAATTGCCGAGGGCGAGGTTTTACAGCTTACCGCCGCGCAAAATTTGGCCACAACCGAGGACGTTTACCTTCAGGTCATCCGAGGGAAAACCGCCGCCCTATTTGCAGCGGCTTGCGAGGTTGGCGGCGAGGTTGCCGATGCCCCTCAAGACCAGATCGACGCGTTGCATGCTTATGGTGATGCGCTAGGCATCAGTTTCCAAATTGTGGATGACTTGCTGGATTATGGCGGTGCAAGTGCTTCGCTTGGAAAGAACACGGGCGATGATTTCCGCGAGCGCAAGTTGACGATGCCTGTCATTCTGGCCATAGCCAAAGCCGAAACGATGGAACGTGCCTTCTGGGTGCGCACGATCGAAAAGGGTAAGCAGGAAGACGGTGACCTGGAACACGCCATGAAGTTGATGGCCAAGTACGACACGCTTGAAGCTACACGCCTTAAAGCGCTGGATTGGGCGAATACGGCGAAAGCTTCGCTATCGCCAATCCCTGACAGCGAACTGCGCAACCTGCTGGAAGAACTCGCCGATTTCGTAGTTTCACGGATTGTTTAAACTTCGGCTGAAACTACCCACCAATCGGAGTGGTTTTCACGAATATCCATAGCGGCGGCCGTCGCGCCTTTTTCATTATAAAACAAGCCGAAACATGTTCCACCCGATCCGCTCATTCGGCTTAACGCACAGTTTTGCGTATTATCGAGCGCACTTAAAACATCCGCAATAATCGGGCATATCTCTATCGCGGCAACCTGCATGTCGTTTCGTTGCCCCCGTAGGAAATCAAACAAATCCGAGACCTCTGGAAAGCTTTCGGGAAGGTTTGCCAGCCCGGCATTGTCACGCGACGTAATCGCCCCGAACACTGCGCCAGTTTCGACACCTTGCCCGGCATTTGCCAGTACAATCCAAAACGTCGGTATCGAGGGAATTGGCACCAACTTCTCGCCCGTACCGGACATACGCGTTGGCGCTTGTGCCATACAGACGGGGACATCTGCGCCCAATCGGGCCAGTTCTTCCAGCGACGGGCCGTCAATATCCCACATGTCTGACAACAGACGGATACACGCCGCCGCATCGGCAGAACCGCCACCAATCCCAGATGCCACTGGAAGGTTCTTTCGAAGCCGTAGCGCCGCCCCCCTATCTGATAACATTCGCGCTGCACGAATAACCAGATTATCCGCGCCCGCGTCCAGCTCTTCACCAAACGGGCCGTCAATTTTCAATGTTAAACTGTCGCCAAGCTCCGCTTCCAGCACATCCCCCACCGCTGGAAAAACCACGATGGAGTCAAGCAAATGCATCCCGTCATCGCGCCGTCCCGTAACATGCAGGCAAAGGTTAACCTTCGCACGGGCCAACTCGACTGGCATCAGTTTGCCGCTTCCTCGTCCAGAACCACGTCCAAACCGACATCTAGCTTGCGCTTGATCCGTTCCAAATCCTCGGGCGCTGGATCAAATGAAATTGCACGCCGCCACTGAAATTCAGCCTCCAGCTTGCGGCCCACCATCCAAAGAACATCACCCAGATGGTCGTTCACTATTGGGTCAACGGGCAGCAACTCAACAGCACGCTCCATTGGGGCGACTGCCTCCTCGAACTTTCCAACGCGATACAGCACCCAACCAAGCGAGTCCGTGATATACCCGTTCGAGGGCATCCCCGCGACCGCCGTTTCGATCATCTGCTGCGCTTCCTCGAAATTGATCCCCATCTCGATATAAGAATACCCGATGTAGTTCAAAACGAACGGCTGATTAGGGGATAATTCCAACGCGCGCCGTAAATCCGCCTCGGCGGCAGGCCAATCATTCAGGCGCTCAAGGCCAATACCGCGCGTGTAAAACAGCACCCAGTGTTGAGGGCCAAATTCACTGACATTTTCGATCGCCTGTGTATATGCGTCAACCGAATCCGCAAAGTTTTCAACGCCACGATAGATATCACCAAGCGCGTTTAAGACGATCACATCCTTGGGAAAACTATCCGCTAAATCGACGAGAATATCCGTCGCGCTTTCTGTATCACCAGCCGCCCGTAAAGCTTCGGCACGGCCTATTTCGGCATCTATGAACAAAGGGGAATCTTCGGGAACAAGTCCATAAGCCTCCTCCGCCAGATTATACTGTTCTTCCAATTCCAACAATTCGGCAATCAACAAAGACGCATCAACAAAGTCAGGCCGCAACTGTTGCGCCAGCCGCGCATAGAACAACGCCGTGCGGTCAGGCTCGCCGCGACTTAACGCATCAGCCAATGTAACGAGCGCCTCGGACATACCATAGGCCGGCGCATCAATCTGCGTGAAACTTGGCAGCTTGCCAGCGGCGACATCCGCCCGCAACGACATAAGCTGTTCATCTCTAAATCCACGCGCAATTGCGTCTTCCAATACCTGCAAAGCCTCGGTGTTTCGGCCAAGCTCTGAAAGAACCTCCACATGGATAATGATGCTGTCACGGTTCAAATGTAACGCACCTTCGCCATTGCCGTCCAATATTGCGGCAGCCGCTTCGAATTCACCCTGATACGCTTGTGCCAATGCTTTGTGGTACTGCCCGTAAATCGTCAGCGCATCGGTGTCTGACATTTCGTCAAACGCCTTTAGGCCCGCCTCGATCTCGCCAGAACCAATCTTGACCCACGCGTCCAGCATCCCCCACAAAAGTGGCGGCAGGTGGTCCTGATGCAGTGCAAGCGCCGCCCCCGCAGATTCGTAATCGCCTTTGCCGACGAAATCCGTAAGCGCAACCAGATCGACAAATACGTCCGCTTCACCATTCGCGCGCATCGTTTGGGCAATTCCGGCAGCAGACCTGAAATCCCCCGCCGCTACAAAAGAGACCATCGCACTTTGTTTAAGGCGCACATTCACAGGGTCCGCTGCCATGGCCCGAACATAATACTGTGCGGCAGCATCAAAGCTTCCGTGTTCCAAAGCGCGATTGGCAGCCAGATACGGGCCAGCCAAACCCTGTGAAAGCACTGGCGTAGCAGCCGTGCCCAATAAACTGACGCCGAGAATTAGTGCCGTGAAAAAGCGTTTACCCATAAACCGGATGCTCCTGAAATGTCTTCGTGTTTCTGCGAACGTATGCGCCACGCCCGCAGGATACAATCATTACACTTAAGAACATTACCAAATGTGATCAAATATAGGGTGAGCGCCCGAAAAATTCTACATATTAGGATAATTCGGCCCTTCGCCGCCTTGCGGTGTTGCCCACGTGATATTCTGGCTCGGGTCTTTGATATCGCAAGTTTTGCAATGGACGCAGTTCTGCGCGTTAATCTGGAATCGCGGGTTTGATCCGTCTTCGTCACGGAGGATCTCGTAAACACCCGCCGGGCAATACCGTTGCGCCGGTTCGGCAAATTCCGGCAGGTTGACGTTGATCGGCAGATCGGGGTCAGCCAATACCAGATGACAGGGCTGTTCTTCTGCGTGGTTGGTCGCCGAGAAACTGACATTGGTCAGCCGATCAAAGCTAAGTTTGCCATCGGGTTTGGGGTATTCCAGAACCTTGTGATCCGCAGCCTTTCCCGTCGCCGCCGCATCTGTCTTGCCATGCTTCAACATACCTAAAGGGTTCCAGCCTGTCAGGTTGGCGACCCACATATCAAAACCACCAAGCGCCAGCGAGGCCATGAGTCCAAACTTCGACCACAGCGGTTTCACATTTCGAACCCGCTTCAGGTCTTTGGCAATCGGGCCGGATTTCACGTCTGTATCATATGCCGTAAGTTCATCACCCGAACGCCCCGCCTTGATCGCTTCTACCGCAGCTTCCGCCGCAGCCTTGCCCGAAAGCATCGCGTTATGATTACCCTTGATACGCGGCACATTCATGAAACCGGCAGAGCATCCAAGCAACGCCCCGCCCGGGAACGCAAGTTTCGGTATTGACTGCCAGCCGCCCTCGGTGATCGCGCGTGCGCCGTAAGCCACGCGTTTGCCGCCCTCCAACATATCGGCAATGGCCGGATGATGCTTGAAGCGTTGAAATTCCATGTAAGGGAACAGATGCGGGTTTTCATAGTTCAAATGCACTACAAACCCAACATAAACCTGATTGTTTTCAAGGTGGTAAACAAATGATCCACCACCGGCATTTCCGCCCAAAGGCCACCCCATCGTGTGGGTCACTTGGCCTTCCTTATGGTTCTCGGGTTTAATCTCCCAGATCTCTTTCATGCCCAGTCCGTATTTCTGAACATCCGATCCCGATTGCAGGTCGTATTTTGCGATCACCTGCTTGGAAAGACTGCCACGCACCCCTTCGGACAGGAAAACATACTTACCGTAAAGTTCCATCCCCGGCTCATAACTTGGTCCTTCGGAACCATCGACGTTCTTACCAAACTCGCCGGCAACAACGCCCTTAACCTCGCCGTTATCGCCGTAAACCAGCTCGGAACATGCCATGCCGGGGAAGATTTCAACACCCATCTCTTCGGCCTGTTCTGCCATCCATCGGCACACATTCGCCATCGAAACGATGTAATTACCGTGGTTGTTCATCAAAGGCGGCATTGGAAAATTCGGAACACGAATCGAACCGTTTTGCCCCAGCATCAAGAAACGGTCTTCGGTGACCTTGGTTTTGATCGGCGCCCCGCGCTCCTTCCAGTCCGGCATCAAAGCATCCAGCCCGATCGGGTCCAGAACCGCGCCCGAAAGAATATGCGCCCCAACTTCGGAGCCCTTCTCAAGCACCACAACATTCAAATCAGCATCAAGTTGTTTCAGCCGGATCGCAGCCGACAGGCCCGATGGCCCCGCGCCCACAATAACAACGTCGTAATCCATAGTTTCGCGTTCAACATCCGACATTCGGTTAATCCTTTGATCATATATCCGTTGCACAATTCCTACCCCTTTCTCGCTTTGCCCGTCAATCGGGGCACGACATTAACGGGGCGTAAAACACCGATATTACTTGAAGTAACTTCTACACAAACCTATGTTCGATCAGATATTAACTAAAACCACACGGACCGGAGACAATTATGGAAAAGATCCCTTTGACAACCAAAGGTTTCAAGAAGCTTGATGCGGAACTAAAAGTTCTGAAATCCGAGCGACGCCCTGCCGTTATCCGTGCAATCGCCGAAGCCCGCGAGCATGGTGATCTGTCCGAGAATGCCGAATACCACGCCGCGCGTGAAGAACAGAGCCACATCGAGGGCCGCGTTAAAGAACTGGAAGGCATTATCAGCCTTGCCGACGTCATCGACGTGACCAAAATGTCCGGCACGATCAAGTTCGGCGCCACGGTCGAACTTGTCGATGAAGACACTGACGTAGAGGTTACCTACCAGATCGTCGGAGAACCTGAAGCCGATATAGAAGCAAACTTATTGAACCTTAAATCCCCACTCGCCCGCGCCTTAATCGGCAAAGAAGAGGGTGACAGCATCGAGGTCCGTACCCCCGGTGGTGGAAAGTCCTACGAGATTCTGTCGATTAAGTATATCTAGGGTTAAGAGCCACAGATAAAAGGAGCCGCGATTGCTCGGCCCATTGGAAAAAGTCACGCCCCGCTCGGTCTTTGAAGGACGCGAGATCATCATCGCCACGATTCTGTCAATCGTCTGGACGATCCTGCTTGCAGGGTATGGGGCGGGCTATTTTGGGTTGCTTGGCGACATCGCCGAACCACGCGACGCGGCCTTTCTGGAAATCATATTCTTCCTGATAGTACTGGTCCTGCCTTTGGCATTCGTCTGGTTAGGCTCCGCTCTGATTCGACGCAGCTTCCAAATTCAAGACGAATCCCGTCGATTAGAATGGGAACTGCGAGATCTGCGCGCAGGCGGCACTACGCAAAGCCAAAGCGGCGTTTCCCAGCCAAGGATCAAGGACAGCCGCGTAGAGACCTTGCAACAGCGGGTCACAGATTTGACGAACCAGATTAAACAAATGGAAACCGCGATTACTTCCGTGCGTCAGATGCAGGCTGCGATGCAAATGCAAGCGCCCCCCCCAGTCGCGAAAGAACCTACCCCCTCCTCTGATGCGAGGGCTGCTGACAAATCCATAGATTTGCCAGATCTGTTACGCGCTTTGAATTTTCCGCGCGACGAAAAAGATGCCGAAGGGTTTCGCGCCTTGCGATTGGCAAAGCGTGACGAAGACACAGGCAGCTTGCTTCGCGCGGCCGAGGACATCTTGAACCTCCTCGCTCAGGAAGGCATCTATATGGATGACTTGCACCCCGAAACCGCCCCTGCCTACGATTGGCGCGTATTCGCTCAAGGCACACGCGGCGAAGGTGTCAGCGCTGTCGGCGCTATCAACGCCCCCGAAGCAATGGAACGCATCATGGCCCGCGAAAAGACGGATCAGATATTCCGCGACAGCTCGTTATACTTTTTGCGACGCTTCGACATCATGCTGAAAAGCTTCGTCGAAGGGGCCAGCGACGCAGAAATTCAACTGCTCGCGGATACCCGAACCGGCCGGGCATTTATGCTGCTCGGGCGAACTGCCGGAATGTTTGGATAGATTTTCTCTAGCCACCCTTTACCTTACAATAATACTAAGGTATTCATTGTGTGGTCAGGATGAAGGAGAAAACTTTGACCATCTCATTCAAAATAACAGTTGTGACAACGCTTGCCGCAACACTTATTCTCGCTGCTCCGGCATTGGCAAAGCATGAAGAAGAAGCACAAGGGTTTGTCCACGAAGCCCCGCTTCACCAATCAGAAGCATGGACCATCGCTTCAGGTGGTAGGATTTACGATAAATGGTGGAACGCCCTTGACCGTGACGAGCCGGAAGAAACCAATCCAGCCTATCCCTCAAGCGGACAAAAATCAGGCTCAACTACTTGGCGCTGTAAAGAATGCCATGGCTGGGATTACGACGGCGAAGACGGTGTCTACGCTGGCGGAAGTCATTTCACTGGCATCTCTGGCATCGGCGGTTCCGAAGGTAAATCGGTTGACACGATCATGATCACTCTACGGGATCAAAATCACCCCTACACACAAGAGATGATCACCGACGAGGAAATGGCGCGGGTAGCACTCTTTGTCAGCCGTGGTCAGATAGATATGACTCCGTTTATCGATATAGAAAACCGTACAATGGTGGGTGGTGATCCCAATCGTGGGCGCGGAATTTTCCAAACAACCTGCGCGGCCTGTCATGGCTTTGACGGTCGAATGCTGGACTGGGGCGATGGTGATAACCACAAATATGTCGGAACCGAAGCCGCCGCCGCACCGGACGAGGTTATGCACAAGGTTTTGAATGCCCATCCAGGGGTCCAGATGATCAATCTTCGCGCTTTTCCACTTGAGTATGCGATTGACGTGATGGCTTACGCTGCAACATTGCCGACCGAATAGGCGGGATGCTTAATATCAGAACCCGAAGACCGCAGCGAAACCTGCGGTCTTTTTTGCTCAAAGGCCAAATTCAGAAAACGGATAATAGCGGACTGTATCACCTTTTGCGATTTCGCGCCCTTCGTCCTCCAACTCGACCAATCCTTCAGCCCAGCTGAGGCCGGAAATCCGCCCGCTGCCTTCGCTTTTGAACACCTCGACGTGGCCGTTGGCGCTCATCTTTGCACGCAAATACTCCCGCCGTCCCGGTTTTTTGTTTTTGCTAAAGGCTGCCGGTAAATGCATTACCCGAGGCTCCGCCCATCCAGCACCGCTTAGTTCCAACAACGTCGGTCGCGCAAAAATCAGGGCCGTCACAAATGCGGCCACCGGATTACCCGGCAAGCCGAACACGGGAACCCCCTCCCACATCGCCAATGCCAATGGGCGACCGGGTTTTATGGCAACGCGCCAAAGGTTCAAAGTACCAGACGCCTGAAGCGCCGCCGAAATATGATCCTCGTCCCCCGCAGATGCCCCACCCGAGGTCAGGATAACATCCGCCTCCCGCGCCCCGTGCGTTAACATTTGTTTAACCAAATCCGCATCATCGCGCACATGCCCCAGATCAACCAACTCCATCCCCCAGCGACGGATCAAATCCAGCAGCATCGGGCGGTTGGCATCGTAAATCTGATGCGGCGCAATATCTTCGCCAACTTGGCGCAATTCGTCACCCGTTGACAGCACCGCTACCCGCAAACGTTTGCGCACCTGAACGGTATCCACACCCACAGCCGCCAACAGCCCCAAGTCTTGTGGCTGCAAAATGCGCCCTGCGGAAAGGGCAGCTTGCCCAACAGCCACATCCTCGCCCTTTGGGCGTACATTTGCGCCTTTCTTAAGGCCCATTGCGAACTTCAGGACACCTACCTCGATGGTTACATCTTCCTCAAGCACAATGGTATCAATCCCCTCCGGCACCATCGCCCCCGTCAAAATCCGTAACGCTTTGCCTTTAGGAACCACTCCGTCAAACGGACCGCCCGCCGCCGCACGACCTTTCGCCAAAGGCAAAGCCTGATCTCCATCACCTAGACAAGCGAATGCAAACCCGTAGCCATCCACGGCCGAATTCGCATAAGGCGGGCTGTTTCGCTTGGCCACAACATCGGCGGCCAGCACGCGGCCACCAGCCGCGACGGTGGGAACGGGCTCGATGCCCGTGACAACCGACACCCTTTCCCGAAGGCTCGCCAGGGTTTCATCGACCGGCGTCCAATGCACGCCCGGAGGCAGGGCAAAGCAATCGTTGGATAATTTGGGGGGGTTACTCAAGGCCAACCTCCTTTAGGATATAACTGGCGATAGCCTTCACGTCATCCAGCTCAAACTGCGGCACCGACAACCCGTCCACCACATAATTCGCGGCAACTGCTGTTACCGTCGCGTCTTCCGCAACTAACAATCCCTGCTTGGTTTCCGCACGATGTACCTCCAGCTTTGCATGACAATCACGCTTATAACCCTCGATCAGGACCAGATCGACAGGGGCAAGCTTCTCCAGAAATTTCGCTAGAGGCGGCTCCGCGTCATCGCGAATTTCGTGCATCAACGCCCAGCGATTACGGCTCGCCAACAACACCTCGCTCGCCCCTGCTACGCGGTGACGAAAACTGTCTTTCCCCTCGTGATCCACGTCGAATGTATGATGCGCATGCTTAACCGTTGAAACCGAGAATCCGCGCGCTGTTATCTCGGACACCAGTCGTTCCACCAGTGTCGTTTTGCCGGAGTTCTTCCAGCCAACAATTCCGTAAACTTTCACGCGTCGAACTCCTTCAACATACTGCGTGCTACGGCCATATCGGCGGGTGTATTCACGTTGAAAAATGGATCTCCACCATCGAAATTGAACACCATTTTGGCGCAACCATGTGGTTCAGTCCACTGGTCAACTTTTCGAACACCTCCCTCCAAGGCTCCGCGCAAATCTTTGCGCAATGCCACGGACCACAGGCCAAACGTCGGATGATGGGCAAACTTTCGCACAGGGTCCGGCGTCATGGCCATAGCCAGCGGCGCACCCGAGAACTCCCGCGCCACCTGCAAAGCAACAAGCAGCCTTTCAGGAAAAAACGGGGTGTCTGCCGCCGCTGTCACAATGTAATCTGCGCCCTGCCCGTGCGCCCAATCCATGCCAGCCAGAACACCGGCCAAAGGCCCCGCGTAACCCGCGATTGTATCTTCAAGCACGGGCAACCCGTATGCAGAAAACCTGTCGGGATCTCCATTCGCGCTTAGCGCCACCCTATCAACTTGCGGGGCTAACCGCGCGACCACGCGTGCCAAAATCGTTTGCCCACCAAGGTCCAGCAACGACTTGTCGCCCCCACCCATGCGCGAGGATTGACCCCCCGCCAAAATTACACCAATAACTTTCATCAAATTTTATCCTTCGCCTTTTACCGCACGCATGTCCGCGTCCCACTCCAACCGCGCCTCGCCACTAAGGCAAATGAACCGCTTGCCGCGCATCCGGCCGATCACGGTCAGACCAACCTGCCGCGCGATTTCCACGCCCCAAGCGGTAAAACCGGACCGCGAGACCAACGTAGGTATCCCCATCATCGCTGTCTTGATAACCATCTCCGATGTCAGTCGCCCGGTCGTATACATGATTTTATCGTCCGCGCTCTCGCCCTCAAGCATCATCCAGCCGGCGATTTTATCGACAGCATTATGCCGCCCGACGTCTTCCATATAGACCAGCGGCACATCCTCGCGACACAGCACAGAACCATGTATCGCGCCGGCCTCTAGATACAAACTCGGCATGGTGTTGATCTGATGTGCTAGCGAATACAACCAACTGGTTTTCAGCGGAGTCGAAGGCAGTTTCACACCTTCCAACCCCTCCATCATATCACCGAAAACCGTGCCAACCGCACAGCCGGAAGTCCGCGTTTTCTTCTTAAGCTTCTCTTCATAATCCGTCTTGCGTTCAGTTCGCACCACGACAGTTTCGACTTCCTCGTCAAAATCTACGCGCGTGATTACGTCGTCGGCCAGTAACATTCCCTGATTACGCAGATACCCGACCGCCAAATACTCCGGGAAATCTCCGATAGTCATCGCGGTCACGATTTCCTGCGCGTTCAGATATATCGTCAAAGGCCGCTCTTCGACCACGCGGATGTCTTGCGCCTCACCATTGTGATCAACGCCTGACACCCCACGTGTCAGACGTGGATTGGCAGGATCAGGTTTTATCAACAAATGTTTCGTCACGTCGCAAAACTCTTGATTGGTCAAAGGAATAACTCTGCGCTATACGCATGGAGGAATTTGCAACATGGGGGCGGATATGTCCAGAACTCGCGGTGTATTTTGGCAAGGCGTTCGCGCTGGCTCGCCCTTTCTTTTGGTTATCGCCCCTTTCGGTCTGCTTTTCGGCGTTGTCGCGACCGAGGCAGGGTTTTCCCTGATCCAAACCATGGCCATGACGGCATTGGTAATTGCGGGCGCAGCACAGTTTGCATCCGTGCAATTGCTGGTGGATGGTGCCCCCGTGTTCGTCGCAATCTTAACAGGACTTGCAGTAAACTTGCGAATGGTAATGTATTCAGCCTCGCTTACCCCGCATCTGGGCAAAGCGTTAACCTGGCAAAAAGTGCTAATGTCGTATTTCATGGTGGATCAATCCTACGGCATCTCGATCGAAAAATACGAACGTTCACCCGAAATGCCATTGGACGAAAAGGTCGCCTATTTTTTCGGCGTCATCTCAACCATCGCTCCGTTCTGGTACGGGTTTTCACTGATCGGAGGATTGGCCGGTTCCGCCATCCCACCTGAATACGCACTGGACTTCGCTATCCCGATCACCTTTATCGCCATAGTCGCACCAAGCCTGCGAAGCTTGCCGCATCTGGCCGCTGCAGTCGTTTCCGTGATCGTTTCGCTGGCCCTGTCATGGATGCCCTATAACCTTTGGTTAATGGTTGCGGCAGTCCTTGCGATGATCACCGGCGCACAAGTCGAAAAATGGCTGGAGGCACGCAAATGAGCAATTTGGATATTTGGCTAACCATCATTTTCCTCGGTATCGGCACCTTCCTGCTACGGTTCTCGTTCATAGGCCTCGTAGGCGACCGGAAATTGCCCGCGTGGATGACGCGGCACCTACGCTACGTTCCGGTCGCAGTGATGCCCGGCCTGATCGCCCCGCTGATTGTCTGGCCGCAAGCCACAGGTGGCGAGATCGACCCTGCCCGCCTGATCGCCGCCGCCACGGCCCTGCTGATCGGCAGCATATTCCGCAGTGTTCTGGGCGCGATTTTCGGCGGGATGGCGACGCTTTACCTGATGCTTTATCTTCTTGGTTAGAGCGGGATCGCGGTCGTCTTGAACACCGTCCGCAAGGCAAAACTGGACTGCATCTGAGCCACACCTGGAAGCCGCGCCAGATACTGCCGATGGATACGGGCGAAATCATCCGTGTCCTGCGCCACAACCTTCAGAAGATAATCCGCCGTGCCCGCCATAAGATGGCACTCCAGAACATCCGGCACCAAAGCAACTTGGCGTTCAAAAGCATCCAGCAACTCGTCCGCCTGCCCTGACAGCGTGATCTCGACAAACACGGTCGAGGGTTTGTTCACCGCGCGCGGGTTCAGCAGGGCCACATAATCGCGGATAACGCCCTCTTCCTCCAACCGCTGTATCCGGCGATGACATGCCGATGGCGACAAGTTGACCTTGTCCGCCATCTCCGCATTAGACATCCGCCCCTTGCGTTGCAAAGATTCGAGAATCTTAATATCGAGCGCATCCATCCGACTCATCACACTATTCCATCATTAATTCTGCTATAGACGCACGTTTATTCGAAAAGTATGGCATTTCCTAGTATGTATTTGCAAAGCAATTGCATGCGACTTCCCCCAAATGTCGATTCAGTTCAACATTTAACACCACGAGGTCGTCATGCTTATCGGTTGCCCCACAGAAATCAAAAACCAGGAATATCGCGTTGGGATTACACCCGCCGCCGCGCACGAAGCCGTTGCAAACGGCCACGATGTCATCATCCAGAAAGGCGCTGGCGCTGGTGCCGGTTTCCCCGATGAAGAATACATCGCAGCCGGTGCTCGTATCGTTGATACAGCCGAAGAAATCTTCGCGATGGGCGAAATGGTTGTGAAGGTAAAAGAACCACAGGCTGTCGAGCGCGCCCAACTGCGCAAGGATCAGATCCTGTTCACATATCTGCACCTCGCACCGGACGCACCACAAACGGCTGACTTGCTGGAAAGCGGTGTCACAGCGATTGCATACGAAACCGTAACAGACCGCATGGGCGGTCTTCCCCTGCTTGCACCTATGTCCGAAGTTGCAGGCCGTTTAGCACCACAAGTTGGTAGCTGGACTTTGCAAAAAGCCAACGGTGGACGCGGCGTTCTAATGGGCGGCGTTCCGGGGGTTGCGCCTGCTAAAGTTACCGTAATCGGTGGCGGTGTTGTTGGAACCCACGCAGCGAAAATCGCGTCAGGCATGGGCGCCGATGTTACCGTCCTTGATATGTCGCTACCTCGTATGCGCTATCTGGATGATGTGTACGGCGGCGTTTTTAAAACCCGCTATGCATCCAAGGGCAACACAGCCGAGCTGGTTGCGGAATCCGACATGGTTATCGGCGCGGTCCTAATTCCGGGCGCTGCGGCCCCGAAACTCGTATCGCGCGAAATGCTTTCCACCATGAAACCAGGTGCGGCCATCGTCGACGTAGCCATCGACCAAGGCGGATGTTTCGAAACATCCCACGCCACAACGCACGATGATCCAATCTACGAAGTTGACGGAATCATGCACTACTGCGTAGCCAACATGCCGGGCGCCGTTGCACGCACATCGACTATTGCATTGGGTAACGCCACCATGCCGTTCATGATCGCTTTGGCGAACAAAGGCTGGAAAAAGGCTTGCGCCGCCGACCCGCATTTAATGAACGGTCTAAACACGCATGCTGGTAAACTAACGTATGCCGCCGTAGGCGAGGCTCTTGGGCTGGATTACATTTCCACAGACGAAGCGTTGAAAATTTAAACAAAAAAAGCCCGCTGGATTACTCTGGCGGGCCTTTTCATTAGCACGATAAGCGTTACGATTTTGCCAATAAGTCCCGAATTTCGGCCAGTAAATCTTCCTGAGTTGGGCCTTTGGGTGCAGGCGCTGCTTCTGGCTCTTTCTCGTCTTCAGCTGCATCTTTGGCCTTATTGACCATCTTGACCAACATAAATACCACAAATGCGATGATCAGGAAATTAATCACCGCCATGATGAACGAGCCGTAGGCGAACGCCGCAACCCCTGCCTCTTGCGCTTCGGCCAAGGTGGCAAATTCACCCTCTCCTAATACGATGAACAGGTTTATAAAATCGATCCCGCCGGTAAATAAACTGATAAACGGATTAATCAAATCCGCCACCATAGATTTAACAATTGCGGTAAACGCAGCCCCGATGATGATACCAACGGCCATGTCCATAACATTTCCCTTGGCAATAAAGTCCTTGAATTCTTTTAGCATCGCTTCCCTCTTAATTGGTTTCAATAGTGGGACTTTAAATACATTGTCCGTTTTCTAGCAATTTATTTATCGTCAAGTCCCCCGCACTGACGGAACAGTTTATTTCCGGTTAATTGAATTGATATTGCCAGTTCGGCGGCCTACGTTGACATCATAGCTTTATTGAACAGGACCCCAAATGGCCGATCTTTCGCAATTCTCCATCACAAAACGCTGGCCGGCAGAACATCCCGACCGTATTCAGTTGTACTCATTACCGACGCCCAACGGTATAAAAGTTTCTGCGGCATTGGAAGAAATGGGGCTACCCTACGAGGCACACCTCGTTTCCTTTGCGACAGACGATCAGATGACACCGGAGTTTATTTCCCTTAGCCCGAACAACAAAATCCCGGCAATCCTCGACCCCGACGGTCCTGATGGCGAACCGATTGCGGTTTTCGAAAGCGGAGCGATCCTTCTTTATCTGGCCGAAAAAACAGGTAAACTTATGCCGACCGATGCGCGCGGCAAATGGGAAGTTACGCAATGGCTAATGTTCCAGATGGGGGGCGTCGGACCTATGTTCGGGCAGCTCGGGTTTTTCCACAAATTTGCTGGCGCAGCGTTCGAGGACAAACGCCCACGTGACCGCTACGTAGACGAAGCAACCCGCTTGTTTGAAGTCATGGAAGCTCGCTTGGAAGGCCGCGAGTATTTCGTTGGTGACACGTACACCATCGCCGATCTAGCCCTCTGGCCTTGGGTTCGCGCAATCGATGGGTTCTACGCTGCCGGAGATCTGGTAGGAACTGACGACTTCCCGAATGTCCGCGAATGGTACAAACGGTGCGAAGCACGGCCTGCCTCACAAATTGGCATCAATACGCCAGCCAAGGGGTGAAAATTCGAGCGTGCCTATACGGCGCGCTCTTTCACAAAGGAGGATGCGGTAAAAGGTCTAACCTTTTTCGCTACCCAACCAATTTTGAACTTCGTTCACGCGCCCCCGGAACCAAAATCGCCGCTGCAAAAAAACGAAAAAACATCCACGGATGAGGCACAGCTGACGCAAGATGAAACTTGCGGCCAATCACGTCATATAACAGCAACCCACGCCAATTACCTTATTGTGCTCTACGCTCCAATTTACTCAGTAGCTATTGTTTTCCCACATTTATTTGGACGTACAGCATGGCGGAAAACTCAAAATATCTAGCAACCGCATAACAAGACAGTCGTTTCATAAACTTCTGGGCCGCCGGAAAGATTGCATCCTTACGGCAGCCCAATTTCCACGGTTTTCTCGTTAATTTACACAGGCAGCTTTCCTGTCAGAATGTACTCCAACATTTGCACGACCTGCGCTGGATGCTCGGCCACGGCCAGCGCAGCCGCGTCAACCTCTTTTAGCGGATGTTGATGCTCTGGCCCATGCAAAACAATCAGTGATTTACCAAGCGCCGAAGCCATTCCCGCATCGAACGCCGCATTCCATTGTTTGTACTTCTCGCCAAATCGCACAACGACCACATCCGCATCAGCAATCCCCTTACGGGTACGAATGGCGTTCAACTGTGCGCCCTTACGGTCATGCCAGAACTTGTTTTCCTCCGCACCCATGATCGCCACTCCGCAATCATCCGAGGCATCGTGATCTGTCACAGGGGCAGAGAACTGCACTTCAAGACCAGCTTTCGCCGCACCGTCCATAATGTCCTCACGCCAATTCGTGTGGATTTCACCCGATAGATACACCTTTAACGTCATAGCTTATCCTCTCAAAACTCCGCCAGTGGCCTTTGTAACCTTGGCAATGACCTGATCCGAGATCGCATCGATCTCTTTATCCGTCAGCGTTCCCGCCGTCGGTTGAATTCGCACCGTGATCGCTACGGATTTCTTGGCATCCTCCATATGGAAAACATCAAACAGGTTCACCGCATCGATCAACTTTTTGTCCGCGCCATTCGCGGCCTTCAACAAGGCTTCCACCTCGACATCAGCAGCGACAACAAACGCGAAATCTCGCTCGACGGCTTGGAAATCCGAAATCGCCAACGCAGGGCGCGTTTTCGTTTTGGCTTTCGGGAACGGCGCGTTTTCAAGGAACAACGTGAACGCCACAGCCGGACCTTTCACGTCCATCTCGGCCAATACCTTCGGATGCAACTCACCAAACACCGCTAGCGGATTCTTTGGCCCGAGGCTAAGCACAGCCGAGCGCCCCGGATGGAACCACTCCGGTGCGTTGCGCATGACCATCAGGCGATCCACGGGCGCACCAATGGCAGCCAAAGCCGCTTCGGCATCAGCCTTGGCGTCAAACAAATCCACCGCCCGCGATGTGCCAAAAGCATTGCGCGGCGCCGTGTGGCCGACACGCACACCACACGCCTGAACATCTTGGTCCTCGGGTTCGCCACCAGCGAAGCCTTGTCCAACTTCGAATAAGGAAACATCCGCAAACCCACGCGCCTGATTCTTCGCTGCCGCTTGCAGCAGGCTTGGCAACAACGTTGGGCGCATATGGCTCATCTCGCTCGAGATCGGATTGCCCAGCATCACATCGTCAGACCCACCGCCGAACAGCTCCGCAGAAACCTTGTCGATAAAGCTGTAGGTCACACATTCGTTGTACCCCAGCGTCGCAATCGTGCGGCGGACCATGTCTTGGCGTTTCTGCATCGGCGTCAGAACCGCTTTCATAACACCGGTT